>VSSQ01000602.1_pt1 | contig 20532 bp, 13 predicted proteins | sample 4763081 | NCBI WGS metagenome assembly VSSQ01 (sample SAMN12137344, study PRJNA551015) | bioreactor metagenome | isolation source: SDC9 anaerobic chlorinated ethene degrading culture | place: USA: Knoxville, Tennesee | collected 2015-01-01
ACTTGTCAGAGAAAAGTTCTCTTGACAATCGGCATCATTTATGTGGTTGTTTTGTAAATTTATTGTATTGTAAGTACAAAGTTAGCTATAATTATATGGCTAAGTGCATACGTTCGTCATTTTTATGCTTTTAAACGTGTTCAGTATGTAAATCAATTTGTAGATAATCTGGGTTGCTATACAAATACGGGTCGCATTGCGACCCGTATTGATGTTTTAATTTATATCTGCTTGTTCTCTTTATTGAGTATGGAAATATGCTTCATCATTTTCTGAAAGAAACTCTTTTTGATTCTTTTACTTCATCATCTCCGGCTTTTAGAGGTCTGATGATGAAGGTATAAGAACGTTCAATGGGGGAGATGGTGTATTCCGAGTGAACCGGTGCTCCCCATGTATTGTCTCCTCCAACTCCTTGTTGCATCAAATCTACATTAAACCAAACCAAATCGCGTTTTTCAAGTGAGCCTCCATGTCGGTGTTCAATATCGGCGGGAACATATTCAAGATCTTCCTGCAATAAATTCCAAGCACTTACAGAAAGGGGTACATTGCTGCTTGCGATAATTCCGGATCCGTCCGGATCTCTTAATGAGACCCATTCTACATCACATTTATTTCCAGTCTCTTGCGGACGGTTGTAACGATGAAGCTGACTCCAAACATCGCCATTATACAGCCCGATCAGTTCTCCGCTCTTACGGTCCATATAACTTTCTCCTGGTCCCCTGCCTAACCATGTAAACTGGTCAAAGGCCTTATTAAGAATCGCCCGCATCCCAAATCTTGGCATTTCGGAAAACTCTTTGTCGGATGCTGGCGTAAAATGCATCTTAACCCGCATGGCTCCATCGCCAGAAATGCAATATTGAATTTCAATTTTGCAATTATTTACCTCGTAGGACGAACTTATCTTTACATTGTTGTCTTCGTTAGCTGTCTTAAAATCAGAGAGGTTATATTCCGGCTTATGCCATTCTTTACAACGCAAATGGGTTTTATTGGCTACATCATTATCAGTCATCCCTCTCCAGAAATTAGGAACGAATCCACTTTTTATCAATTCCTTTCCTTCGATGATTATCGAGGTAAGTTCTCCGCTTACCGAAGAGAATCCGTACTTCGCTTTGGAGGTTGTAACCGTTACCGTCGTATCGTTTTGTTCAAACGTAGCTTGCTCCTTTACCTCTTTATATTCTGGTTCTTTATACCAGGGAAGCTGCCATTGTTCTACAGAGACAATAAAATCTTTATCCGCATAAACAGTTGCCTCTTTCAAGCGTGCGGTAAGTGTAAGGTAATAATGTGTAGCCGGAGCTATAAGCGGTTTTTTGAAATCAATTGATACCACTGAACTGCCATGAGGTTCGATGGATGGAAAATCCATTGATCCCGACTCCAATGTTTTACCATCGGCCTCTAGTTTCCACTCCAGTCTGTAATTGTCTAACGTTGTAAAGTCGAAATAATTCTTTACTCTAACCTCGTTTGCCGAAAACTGTACCGGCTCAAACTGTATGCCTGCATATGTTTTTTTAACCTGCGAAGCGTGGGGATGAGGAGTTCTGTCGGCCGCCATTAATCCATTCTGACAAAACGTAGTGTCGTTCTTAACTCCCACAAAACCTAAATCGCCTCCGTACAACCAGATATCGTTCCCTTTTTCGTCTTTTCCCTTAAAGCCCTGATCAACCCAATCCCAGATAAAGCCTCCCTGAAGTTGGTCGTGTGCACGGATTATGTTCCAGTAATCATCGAAATTTCCAACACTGTTACCCATTGCATGCGCGTATTCACATAAAATAAGTGGGCGGGGCTGACGGGAGTTGACGTATTGCAACAGGGCCCAGGGACGTGCATACATAGGGCAGTAAATATCAGACACTCCCGTAAGTCCACCTCCTTCATACTGAACCGGACGAGTAGGATCATACTTTTTGGTCCAATGATATATTGTTTCAAAGTTTTTACCATAGCCCGATTCATTTCCCAGCGACCAGGTGATAACCGACGTGTGGTTTCTGTCACGTTTAACCATACGGCTCATACGGCTCATAAATGCACCTTCCCAGTCAGCATAATTTGCAAGTGTACCATCCGGATGGTTCTCCATGCCATGGCTTTCTATATTTGCTTCATCCACAACGTATAATCCATATTCGGTACATAGTTCGTACCATTCTGAATAATTGGGATAGTGACAGGTTCTAACCGCATTTATTCCAAGCTGTTTCATCAAAACTATATCTTGAACCATGCTCTCTCGGGTGATTGTACGACCTTCCAGCGGATCATGTTCATGTCTGTTTACACCCTTAATTTCTACGGCAACCCCATTTACCTGAAGCTGTCCCTGATGGATCCGAACATTCCGGAAGCCAAAATTATGTGCAAAAGATTCTAGCACCTTTCCTTTTTCCGTTAAAGTAGTAACTCTTAACGTATAAATATGGGGAGTTTCGGCATTCCACGGTTTCACGTTATTAAACGTTGCTGAAACTGAAAGTATAGAATCCTTTGCCGAACGATAGGTGAGGAGGTTTTTTAAAAGAGTTCTGCTGCCGTCAAGAACCTCAACCATGATTCTGACACCCTTTTTACAGTCGGCATTCGGCATAAGTTCAAGTATAAAGTCTCCATTTGTATAGTTGTCTTTCAGATCGGCAATCAGTTTATAATCTTCCACACGCGAGGTAGCACGCTCTTCTATATACACATTTCGTTCTATGCCGCTATATTTCCAATAATCCTGATCTTCTAAATAGGAGCCATCACTATATCTGAAAACCTTTACGGCCAAGGTGTTTTTTCCTTCACGCAAAAGGTTTGTCACCCGAAAGCGGGCTTCTAACCGGCTGTCTTCGCTGTAACCTACCTCAACGCCATTCAGATACACATAAAAAGCCGACTCAACCCCTTCGAACGTAAGAAAGAACTCGGATTTTTTGTCACCCCCATTGAAGTCAAACGTACGTACATACGAACCTACCGGATTGTAGGATGTAGGAACATAGGGCGGATCTGCCGGAAAAGGATAGCGTGTGTCTGTATAAATTGGAGCATCAAATTTTTGCAATTCCCAACTTCCGGGAACCTTGATATCACTCCATTTAGAAACATCGTAGCCTGTTTCATAGAAATTTTGAGGAGCTTCCTGGTTGTTTTTTGCAAAGAAAAACTTCCAGATTCCGTTAAGGGAGGTACGTCTTACATCCAAACGGGTTACAGCTCCTTCGATTGAAGCACATGGAACAATCCGTGCATACATAGGTTCACGGTTTTGTTGCCAGATTTTAGCATCCTGCCAGGGCTGGGCATAGCTTCCCGTCGTAATAAACAGTATAGCCAAAGAAAAAAGAATGTGTTTCATATTTCATAATTTAGATTGAACAAAATAAAGTAACCAGTACAGGAACACTGAAGTCCAGTACACAGCCATGATAGATTGAGACCACCGCATACTCTTTGCCGGCACAGCGGGTTATAATGGGTAGCGTGGTATCAAAAGTTGTTGCTCCGCCAACGGATATGGCCGCTAACGGTCCAAACCAGCGGTATATCACCGGAATAAAAAGCAATGCAAATATTTCACGCATTACGTTACAAAGCAAAGCGATGGTTCCCAGCTCAATACCTTTGAGTTCGGAGATAAAAATACTGGAAAGTGAATAGTAGGCAAAACCAGATCCCACAGCCATCGACTCTGACCATGAGTAATGTATTAATATCGATACCACCAGACTGCCGGTCAAAGTGCCTGCAATAGTCATAACTGGCAACAGTATCAACCGGAGATTGAGATTTCGAAGCTGAGCAATAAGTGTTTTATCGTTACCAAGGGTTATTCCCACGCAGAACATCAGCAAGTAAAGTATATATTTGCTTAGTGATGATCCTTCCGGGTTATACGGAATCCAGTTCCATATACCTGCAAAACATCCCAAAACAAAAAAACCGACAATAACCAGACTCCCTTTCATAGGCTTTTCTTTGTTGGACTTGTCCGTCTGATTATACACCATAGTAGCCACGACGCAATGATACTGCCGGCAACGGAAAAAAGAAAAATCAGAAAAGCAGTCAGCCCAAGTGTCCCGATTCCTTTTATAACTTCAGGATTGGAGCCCACTTCGAGGCCTAGCAAAAGCAGTAGAGCCCAGATAATAAAGGTAATTATCCGTGGTAAATAACTAAGATTCCGGTTGCAAAGTATACGACCGAAAATGATTCCGCCGGCAATCACTGCAAAAATAGTCAGCATAAGTACATTCTCTTTTTGTGTGAATAATAAAGAGGATTACCACGAGGTAACCCCCTTTGTATACTATGAAATTATTATAATGCATTGTTGCTGTTAAGCTCCGTACGAGGAATCGGATAGAAATTGTGCTTCGACGCATCGAAATTAGTCCGTCCTGCCGATTCCAGTGCCGATTTGGCTGTACCCCAACGACGCAAATCATAGAAACGGAAGTTCTCCAACGGAAACTCTACGATACGCTCGTGTTCAATTTGAGCCTTTACTGCATCGTACGAAGATCCGGTCATAGCCGGCATATTGCCATGTACCAATCGTATATCGTTAATTAAAGTAACAGCCTCACTGCTTCGTTTCAGTTCATTCAAGGCTTCAGCCTTCATCAATAATACGTTGGAGTAGCGCATCAATGGAATATTGAAACCAGATTCTTCCTGATCAATGTCGCTATAATCCGGTAAAAATTTGCGGAACACAGCGCGACGGTTTGTAGTGAAATAATCGTCATAGTTCTGACCGAAAATTTTATTACCAGACATAAAGTATTCATCGTCAAAGATAAGTGTAGCATAGCAGCGCATGTCGTAGGTATCCGAAAGGGAAGTCTTTCCCTCCTTTTTCAATTCTGTAACCAGCTTATCAGAAGGAGAAATCTCGTCCCATCCACCAATTTCTTCCGAAGCAATCCAATAGTGAAGCTCGGTATAATAACGTGCTCCGTTGCTTCTGTCAAGTGTGAACTGAAGTTCAAAAACCGACTCTTTGCTGTTTTCGTTGGTTCCGTTAAACATTCCAAGGAAGTTATTTTCCAGCGAATATCCTTTTACATTATCAAATGCCTCCAGAGCTGCCTTCAGATCTGCATCTTTTGTTGCCGGTTGCTCGTAAGCACGTGTAAGGTAAGCCCAACCAAGATAAGCCCAGGCAGCCCCGGAAGTAGCACGACCCGTATGGGCACTGGTCTGTTTGACTGGAAGTTTTGTTGCCTGCTTTAAATCGCGGATAATGGATTCCCAGCAAACCGAACGTTCCGAAAGAGGTACATCCAGCTGATCAGGCGAATTGATATACTCTTCACGCAGGATTATCTTTTCCCAGTTAAGAAGCAATTTCATGTGATAATAACCTCTCAGAAATGTGGCTTCGTTTATGATTTGGTCCCGGTAAGCCGGATCCATATCAATCTTTGAAACCATGGCAATCACCTGGTTGCAATAATTAAGTCCTGTATAGTGGATACGCCAATATTCAGAGAGCTGCGTATTGGAATCGTTGTATGTAAAGTCGAACAACTTCACCCAATCCTCGTAGTTGGAAGCATCACGTCCTATAAGGATCATATCTTCCCGATAGGCTTCAACCGGCCATTTCACTTCGGCAAATGCCCAGGTATCTATGGAACATTCAAGCTGAGAATAGGCTGCGGCAAGACCAGCTTCCGCATCTGTGGCATTGCGCCAGAAACTATCAGACGTAATCTTGTCCGGCGATTCGACAGTAAGGAAATCATCGCATGAAACAAAAACTGCCGATGCGAATAACAGGAATAAGGATATTATTTTTTTCATAATTCAATTCGTTTAAAGGTACTTAGAATGATAGTTGAACACCGAACAGATACGACCGGGTAAAAGGAAAGATGTAATTATCAACACCGGTGTCTAATACACTTTTACGGGAGAATTCGGGATCAATTCCAGAATAACCGGTAAATGTACACAGGTTGTTTACACTTGCATACACGCGCAAACGTTCCAGCTGCATCTTTTGTGTTAATGCTTTAGGAAGCGTATAACCCAGCTGAATCTGGCGAATCTTCACAAAGTCGGCTTTTTCGAGGTAACGAGTGCTTTCGCGTGTGTTTCCATTCGGATCACTTAGAATGGCACGAGGCATTGTATTGCTATGATTGGATTCCGTCCACGCATTCAGGGTGGAAGACAAGAAGTTACTTCCGGAACTCATGGCTTCATAAAAGTAGTTTGTACCGTTATAGATTTTCGATCCCCATGCACTGCCAATAGTTGCCGAAAAATCAAACCCCTTCCAGCCCAGATTTAAAAGCATGTTGACTTCGAGTGTTGGAATACCCGACCCCGAATAAACCATATCATCTTCGGTTAGCAGACCGTCGCCGTTTATATCCTTGAATCGTATATCCCCTGCAGCTGCATCCGGCTGAATAAGCACCTTCTTTCCGTCAATCGTAGTAGAATGGTTCTGTACCTCAGCTTCACTTTGGAAAATACCATCCATCTGGTATAAATAATAAGCTCCGATAGGCTTTCCAACGCGTGTCTGTGTAGGGAAATGAGCATCTCCGTATTTAAGGCCCGTACCGTAAAGTACCTGGTTTTGGTTAGCCAGTTCCAGTACACGATTTTTGGTCGTTGACAAGTTCATGCCTATTCCGTAAGTGATTTCACCCTTCGTTTCATTCCATTTTAAATCAATTTCGAAACCCGAGTTACGAATCTTACCTACATTCAAAGTTGGATCATCCAAACCCGCCGATGGTGCAAGCACTTTGGTAATCAGCAAATCGCTGGTGGTAGAGTTATAATAGTTTACAGAACCGGTAAGACGGTTATTTAACAATCCGTAATCAAAACCGATATTCTTTGAATCTGTAGTTTCCCATTGCAAATCGTTGTTAGCCATTCCGGTGGATATACTTCCCGGCCAGGGAGTTTTGGAATCACCTTGCACATAACCCTGAGATTTCTTGTTCACTGTTGTAACAAGTGTCTGGAAGTCATAATAGCCAAGTGCACTCTCGTTACCAAGACGCCCCCAGGATGCACGGAACTTCAATGAATTTAACAAGCCATCCTTAGGGAAGAACCCTTCTTCAGAAATAGCCCAGCCAATAGCAACCGAGGGAAAAAATCCCCAACGGCGATCCGATCCGAACTTGGATGATCCGTCGCGGCGAGCCGTTACCTGAAGCAGGTATTTATGGTCGAACGAATAGTTTACACGGCCAAAGAAAGAGGCGCGATTGTATTCGTAATTACTTCCTTCGCCTGAAAAACTTCCTCCGATACCTGCATCAATTGTTTCAGAATCAGGATCAAGGAAACCACCTGTAGAACCGTTAACAGCCACTGTATGCCAGTCGGATCTGGTTGCATTTATAGAATTACCCAGCATTACTGTTACGTCGTGGCGACCAAATTCCTTGTTAAACGTTAGCACGTTCTCCTGAATCTGTTCCTGCCAGTAGACGTTTGTTTCCGAATTTTCAGGATACAGCACCTTGTCCTGTATGGAAGGGGTATACGAAGGAGTGTGGTAGCTATTCTTATTGAACGAACCACGGTAGCCGTAGGTAGATTTGAAGTTCAACCAGGGTGCAAGCTTGATTCCCAGACCTACGTTTGCACTCATAATATAATCCTTGTTTTTTACCTTTATATTATCGTAATCGGCCATCACGTTGTGGTTGGCTGGTAAATCGTTTTTGTTTGTCAAACCGTAACCTTCCTCCTGGGTCGAATCGTAAACGGGAACAAGCGGTGAAACAGCGTAAATTTCCTTCAGCGTATACTGCGGCTGCTGATTGTCGACGAACTGCAGACCCAGGTTTGCATCTACAGTAAAAATCTTTTTGGTAAACGAATAACGGGCACGGGCATTGTCCTGCACATATTTGTTCCCCAGCATAATTCCCTCTTCGTCCGAGCGGGTGAATGAAATGGAATATTTTGAATTATCCGATCCTCCGCGCACACCTACAGAATAATTCTGAGTGAGAGCATTACGACTCATCAGATCGAACCAGTCTGTGTTAGCATTATCGGAAGCTCCGATATAGGAAGGCAGAGGCTTCCCGGCATTTTGATACATTTGTGTATGTACTTTTTGATATCCTTCGGCATCCAGCATATCCAGACTGTTGGTTACCGCCGAAATACCGGCATACGCATTAAAATCTACTACTACATCTCCTTTTTTACCGTTTTTTGTAGTAATAAGAATCACCCCGTTTGCAGCCCGCGAACCATAAATGGCTGCTGCTGCACCATCTTTAAGCACCTCCATGGAGGCAATATCTGTAGGATTCACGTTATTGATATCCATAGGAAATCCGTCGACAAGACAGTAGGGCTCATTGTTGGCGAAGGTACTTACACCACGAATCTTAATATCAACACCAGAACCGGCATTACCACCCTGACGCATAATATTAACTCCTGAAACTTGTCCTGCAAGTGCTTCGGCAGGATTACTTTGCAGGCGGTTGGTTATATCCGAACCCTTTACCGATGATATAGCTCCGGTTACATCACTTTTTTTAAGAGTACCGTAACCTACAACCACAACTTCTTCAATAAGCTGGGTATCTTCCTGCATCTTTATATTCAGTTCGTTTTTGCCATCAAGAGCAATGTTTTGTGATTTGAAACCAATATAGGATACAATAAGATCGGCATTGGACGGTACATCGGCTAAAGTAAAGTTTCCATCAATGTCCGTTATTGTTCCGTTGTTTGTTCCTTTTACAAGAATACTGGCTCCAATGATTGCTTCGCCTTTCTCATCAAGCACTTTCCCCGATAGTTTACCCGGCTTACCTTTGGGTTGAATGGTTTGGCTTTTGGGTTTAAGGTAAATCTTCTTGTTTACAATTTCTACTTCTACCTTGTTGCGGTCGAGAACTTTTTTTAGTACGGAAACAACCTCTTCGTTCTTTGCCTCAACACTAACAATCTGGTTGGGATCGATAACCGGCTGACTGTAAACAAATGTCAGCTCTGTTTGCTTTGTAATGGCAGAAAGCACACTTTCAAGTTTTACTTTCTGCATATTCAATGTCACCTTCTGAGCAAACGCAGTACTTATTCCTGTAAAGACAAAGAATAGTAGTATTAAAAATCTGTTCCTCATAAATAGTAAATTTAAAGTTTATAACAAGTTCTTTATGAGTAGACACACTTAACACAGAAAAGGGTGATACGAAATGTGTTTTTTTTTATAATATGACAAACTCATCTGTGAGACACGGTAATTGTATCTTTTCCTGGTATAAACTGTATGGGCGAAACTTTTTCCATTTCATTAAGAATTTCATCCAATGAGCTTTTGCCCGACTCCAAAGTGAAGGAGTATTTAAGAAGGGTGGTGTCGGTTATGGTAAATTTCACATTAAACCAGCGCTGTAAGGTGTTCAGAGCACTTTCCAGCGAAGTGTTTCGGAAGATGATGATATCGTTTTTCCACCCGGTTAGTTCTTTGGCATCGGTATTGGCAAAAATTGTACATTTGCCGTTTACAAGGTTATATACCAGCTTATCTCCAGGTTTCATTGCATAATTTTTCTGAGATGGAGTAATCCAGTCAATCATTCCTTTATCAAGCAATAAGGTGACTTCTTCAGTCCCCGGATAGGCATTCACATTAAAGGAAGTTCCCAATACTTTCACTTCGCCTCCGTTCACGGAAACAACAAACGGCCGGTTTGGATTTTTTTCAACTATAAAATAGCCTTCACCTTCCAGATAGACACGACGGTTGCCTAACCCAAATTTTCTGGGATACTTAAGTTTGGTATCTGAATTCAAAAAGACCTTGCTTCCGTCTTGGAAGGCCATTTGCAGTTGTTCTCCTTTGGGTACATATATTTCTGTATATTCCTCATTTCCAAATAAATCTACTCGCGAATTTATCATCCAGTACAGTCCTGTTATAAAAATAAAAGGAATCAGGACAGCTGCAACACGCAGAATTAGGCTACCTAGCCTATGTCTGTTAACCCGCTGCATAATTTGCTTGTACATTTTGTCCGAAGGAATTTCTGAAGAATCTATATAGAGCTCTCCACCATGCTCCATCCCGACAAAATCGTCGTCCATAACGCGTGACAGAACTTCTTGGCCTTCATCGGTTGCCAGCCAGTGTGCGACTTTAGATGGTGATGCAACTTTTGCTATATCACGAATATCTTTTTTTAAGTCTTTATTATCAGTTTTGTTCATATTTTTATCCTATAGTATATAGATTGACACAAATCAGAAGTATAAGGGTGATTGAGAAAAGGAATATTAACATTTTGTTCATGCACTCCTTTAGTTTCTGAATACTTTGCTGGTAATGTGTTTTAACAGTATTGATACTAATATTTAGCTTATCTGCTATTTCCTGGTTGGTTAACGAGCCTTCCATTTTAAGCAGGCAGACAACTCTTTTTTGTTCAGGCAGATCAGCTATAGCTTTATAAAGCATGGCCATCTGTTCTTTTTTATCTATTTTTTCATCTAAATCCTCACAGTAGTCTTGCCTGGCTTCTGCTAGTTCGTAATTTCTCACAAATATGGCATTTTCATTTCGGATCAGATTTAGTATATGATTTTTAATCATAGTATAGAGATAATTCCGCAGACTAATGTTAACATAAATATTTGCATGAATCTCCCATAAGTGGACAAATACTTGTTGCACTGCATCTTCTGCCATTTCGCGACTCTCCAGATGACGTAATGCAAAAGCGTATAGCAAACGGTGATACTTCTCATAGATGATTTCAAAAGCCTTACTATCACCCTTCTGCAATTTATGAAACAACTCATGGTCATCCATATGTGTAATTGAATACATTTTTATTATTTTGACGATTCTGTAAAAATAAACAATATAAACATTATTGCAGAATTTTTTACAATTATTATTTTGTTGCAAGTAAAGAGAGAATCAGTTTACACTCTAAACTCTACTAATCCTATTTGTGTTATCGAATTCTTTCAAAAGTCTTTTTTTAAATCTTTTTCGTCAAATTTTCAACTACATAGTTGGATTTATTTCACCTTTTGTATGAGCACACTAATAAGTGATGAAGAGCTACATCAGTGTTATTAAACATATATCTTTAGGAGGAATGTCTTCCCGTTCGTTGACTTTGGTTTATTTGCAGTTTTTTACGGGTTACAAATTCTATTCCATTTTTTCCAGGACGTCCATCAGAGGGCAATCCGGACTGATTGGGTTTCCTTTGCGGTAAGATTCAAGCAAGTGAACCGATCGTTGGGCCAATACATTGCGTACGCGGCGGCGTTCTCCTTTAATACGTGCAATCGGCATTTGATCGTAAGCCGTGGTTTTATGGCGCATCCAGGCGATAACTGCTTTTGCTGCCCGTTCTTCGACCGGAATGGTAGATGTTCGGGCTACGGTTCCACTTCCTACGGGTGTGGCATGGAGGGTTACCAACCGGGCAATCTTTGCTTCCTGCTCTGTATAGCATGGATGAAAATTGAGAAAGGATCTTACTTGTTTGCAAAAATCATCCACATAGGCCGTTTGAATTTTCTCACGGCGAAGCTTGGATGCTTCGGCTTTCTTATGATAGGCCTCGGTCTCGCGGAGATGCTTCATCTCAAGTTTGGCTTGTTCGATGGTATCTTTAGGTGCCCAAAGCCCTTTGGAAATGATTCGTCTTCCCATTTTTACCTGAACCCGCCAGAAGATTCCTGTTGCACTTACTTTTCTGGTTACTCCGGCATCTCCCGCAGGAAGAAAGATCCAACCAAGGGGTGGTGTAACGACCTGGCCTTTTTCGTCCAGTAAATTACCGTTTGCTGCAAGGGTCACAATACGAGATTGCCCGTTCATCATATCTGAATGTTTTTTAAATACAAAAGTATTATTCCAAAATTGAATGTGCAATTAAATTGAGAGTAAGATTCTTTTTAGCTTTAAACCTTATGCTGTTAATTTTTGTGTTTTATAACATGCATAGTTAGCTGGTACTTTTTTGATTGTATTGCGTGTTACTTATAAATGATACTGTTTATGAACAATTTTATTAATTCTTTATATTTCCGCTTTTTGTTTCGAAAGCTTAGTCTGGATGAATTCAGAGAATTAAAACACAATCTGAATAAAATGCCCGACAAAGATTTAAAGGATGTAATGGAAACTGCCTGGAACGAAAATCACTCACTGCCTTTAATGAATCAGCAGGCGAAAACGCAGGTAAAGCAGAATCTTTCTTTTTACATAGGGGATGAAATAAAACGTACCCGACAGTTGTTGTGGCTTAAACGAGGAGTTGCCGCATCGGTAATCCTGTTGGTTTCGCTTGGCGTTTGGCAATTTGCTTATAATGACACACCAGACCGAAGCCCGTTTGTTGTTGAGGTGAAAAGCGGCGATAAGGCTCAATTAATTTTGCCGGATGGTTCGGCGGTAAAATTAAATTCGGCAAGTTCGCTTGTTTATGATTTCTCTGATCCCGGCAAGCGAAATGTTATACTTACGGGCGAAGCCTTTTTTTGAGGTTATGAAGGATAAATCAAAGCCTTTTATTGTGCAGGTAGGAGAGCTGAATATAGAAGTGCTCGGAACAAGTTTTAACGTGTCTTCGTATGGAGAGGATAGCTTTATTGAAACGTCTCTATTGGAAGGCAGTATTAAACTTTATGGAAAAAATCTCCCCCATGCATATCAATTGAAACCTTCGCAAAAAGCTATTTATAACACAAAAACTAAAACAATACAGATCGGGTCTACGAATAATGAGTATGAAACAGCGTGGATGCAGGACCGTTTAGTATTTGAATCGGAACCGTTGGAGAGGGTAATTGATAAGATTGAACGCTGGTATGGAATTACCATTGATTTGCAATGTCCGGAAATTGCCCGGGATAAAATATCTGGAAGTTTTAATGGCGAACAGCTTACGTATGTACTGGAGGCACTGAAAATACAGTATAATGTGGATTATTCAATTCGTGGAGATGATGTTGTCATAAAAAAGTATAAACCTTAAAATCGTTCAGCCTATGTAAAATATATATGATGATGCAACATAAATGAAAATGAGCCAAAGAATGTGGAAGATTCTTTGACTCAAAATCTAAAAAGTTCGTACTTGTGATCCTTGTACAAGCTAAGTAGTTAAACCTTTATCTAAAAAGATTTTATGAATGTAAAATTAGTATTTAATATCAATATGCATAATAACCTTTTTAAATATTTGCTAAAAATAATATGTTTATCGCAAATATTTTTTTTCTGTACCGAGGTATACGGTCAGGATCTTTCTCAAAATGTGACGATTAACCTTAAAGGAGCTACCCTGAAAGAGTTTTTTAAGCAAATGGAGAAGCAATCGTCTTTTACAATTATTTACCGGGATGTTGTAATTTCCGAAGTAAAAGATATTTCGCTGAATGTGAAAAACAAATCTGTAAGCTCTGTGCTGGAACAGGTGTTGAGCCCGCGTGGTTTAACCTACCAGGTTACTAATAAAACATTGGTAATCCTTAAAAGCGGGGGGAATTTGGGACCCCAGGAATCAAAACGTAAAGTGACAGGTAGGGTTATCGATGAATTTGGGGAGGCTGTAATTGGCGCGAATGTGTTTGTTAAGGGGTCATCTACGGGAACAACCACTGATTTGGACGGTAGATACGAATTAAATGCAGGTAACGGAGATGCGTTGCAATTTACATTTATTGGCTATGTACCGCAGGAAGTACGTGTTGGATCTGCCCCGATTATTAATGTTACTATTAAAGAGGATGTAAGAGGGCTGGATGAGGTAGTGGTTGTTGGATACGGTACGCAAAAGAAATTGAACGTAACAGGTTCCATTGCCCAGATTTCTGCAAAGGATCTGGTAAAAGCACCTATGACCAGTGTTACCAATATGCTGGCAGGGAAACTGCCCGGTTTGATTTCTACCCAAAATTCCGGTCAGCCGGGCTCCGACCAATCCAGTATGGTTATTCGTGGAGCCGGTACATTTAACGATTCGTCTCCTCTTCTATTAGTGGATGGAGTGGAGCGAAGCTTTAATACGATAGATCCGAATGATGTGGAGAGTATCAGTATCTTGAAAGATGCCGCTTCTGCTTCGGTATACGGAGTGCGTGCCGCGCATGGCGTGATTCTTGTGAAGACGAAACGAGGTAGTACCGACGGAAAATCAAGTATAAAGTATAGTGGCTCGTATACATTTTCAACGAATACCCGCTTTCCGAAGTTCTTAAATGGTGTTGATTATGCGAAATGGCATAATAAAGCCAGAGAACTGGATGGCAATGAAGGATATTTTTCCGATGAGGAAATAAGTAAGATACAGAATGGTGATCCGGATGGAGTACTTGGTAATACTGACTGGACCGGAGCATTGTTTAAAGACTTTGGTGGTACGCAACAGCATAATATTTCAATTATCGGTGGAACGGATAAATTCCAGTATTTTGTTAGTGGTGGTATGATGGATCAGGAGGGTATTATTCCTAATTCTTCTTTTAAACGATATAACCTGCGTTCGAATATGGATGTACAAATAACAAACGAGCTTAGGTTTTCGGTTGATATGGCTGGTCGTAATGAAGACAGGGATAATCCGGGATTTAATATAGCGCCTAACAACGAATATAATCCTATTACCCAGGCTATCCGTGTTCTGCCTGTTATACCCAAAGAGTATAATGGTTTGCCAACAGCTACAGGAGAAGGGGCAAGTACCTGGAATCCTTTAGCCGGCGTAAATGACAGCGGATTTTCGCAAAATGATCGTTCGGTGTTTGAAAGCTCTGCTTCTTTGGAATATAAGGTTCCGTTTATCAAAGGATTAAAGGCAAAGATGTTCTTTAGCTTTGATAAAAACTACACGGAAACCAAAACTTTTCTGAATAAGTATAATGTTGCAAAATATGATCCGGCTACTGGTACTTATGCAACAACGCAAGCGGATGGAACAGGAACTTCTTCTTTATTTCAATCTTCATCGAGCGGACAGATGTTAATGTCGAGACCTTCGGTTGAATATGCAAATACATTTGGCCCACACGACTTGGGCGTTTTATTTCTTTATGAATATCGAGAAACCAGAGGACGTAGTTTCCAGGCTTCCCGGAGGAATTTTTTACTTGATGCTATTCCCGAGCTTCCATTCGCTCAGGAGGATACACCTAATAGTGTAAAGGGGGGGAGCAGCAATACAAAAACTGCCGGTTATGTAGGTCGCTTGAATTATTCTTATAACAAAAGGTATCTGGCCGAATTTTCGTTCCGCTATGATGGATCATATAAATTCCATGAAGATTATCGCTGGGGATTTTTTCCATCTTTTTCGGCTGGATGGGTAATGTCTGAAGAGTCTTTCTTTAAGGATGCTTTTCCGAAGGTGGATAAATTCAAGATCAGAGCTTCTATAGGGGAATTGGGACGCGATAATATCAGTGATTTCTTGTATAAACGATTTTTCTCTCTTACTGGCTCGCCTTCTTATGCCTTTGGAAGTGTTCCTGAAGCTACGTATGTTTTGTATACTACAAACTCTGTTCCTTCGTACAACCTTACCTGGGAAAAAACAAGAACTGTAAATGTGGGAATGGAATTTGTTGCGTGGAATGGTTTGTTGTCTGCCGATGTGGATGTATTCTATAAGTATACGCATGATATATTGGAAAAAGTGGAAGGGTTATATCCTCCGTCTATCTCCAATAATTATCCTACAATACGTAACTCGGGAGCTGTGGATGCCCGAGGTGTGGAATTGGTTTTGGGACACCGGAATAAAGTTGGAGATGTCTTTTATTCGGTTAACGGAAATATTACATGGGCCCGAAATAAAGTGTTGTCCAGAGCTCAGAATGCAAATATACCAATGTGGAAGAATATTATCGGCAAGCCAATTGGTGGTGTTTATGGTTTTCATGCGTTGGGTCTGTATCAGACGGAAGAACAGTTGCAAAATCGCCCTTCTGGTCCGGGAGGCGTTCAACGTTTGGGTGATTTAATGTACGAAGATATTAATGGCGATGGGAAGATTGATTTGGACGACCAGATCCGTATTGCCGGATCGCATACTCCGGAGATGATGTTTTCTCTGAATGCTGAGGCTACATGGAAAGGGTTTGATATTGGTTTGCAATTTCAGGGAGCTGCATTTTGCGATGTAATTACGAGCGGATTGTATCCGAACGGAGTTATGGATCAGACAGAGTTTGCCCGTGCTTTTTATGGTGGAGGAAACTCTCCGTATTATTTGGTGGAAGGTTCGTGGACGCCAGAGAATACGAATGCAAAGTACCCGAGATTGGGACAGGCGTGGAATGGAAACAATGGCTGGACAAGCGACTGGTGGGTTGTGGATGGTTCATATCTGCGTCTGAAAAATGCACAGATTGGCTATTCGTTGCCTAAGAAGGTGATGAGCCGGTTGCATGCTCAGAATATGAGAGTTTACGTGGCGGGAACAAATTTGTTTACATTAGACGGTCTTGACTTTATGGATCCGGAAATGCCAAGCAATACCAATGGGTACTATCCGCAACAACGTACATACAGTGTTGGTATAGATTTAACTTTTTAAATGGGATGAAGATGAAAAAAATACTATATGCTTTTCTGGTTTCTTTATGTATTTCCTCCTGTAATCTGGAGGTGGATCCCCTGGATCAGTATTCGGATGCTGTTGCCTGGCAAAACGAGGAATACCTGGATCTTTACGTAAAAGGCCTTTATGCGGCACTGCGTGATAATGCCGAAATTTATACAGATATGTTTTCGGATGGATACTCCGATATTTTGAAATACAGTATTTCAAATCTGAATAGTAGTACCAATCAAAATAAAATTTTACAACAGGAAAATTTTATTACTCCCGCCAATGGGGCTTTGAGTACGTGGGGGAATTACGAGCGAATTAAACGGTTGAATGAGTTTTTGTATGATGTGGATTCTAAAACCGCACATCTGGATCCCGAATTTGTAAAAGTACGTAAAGCCGAGGTCCGTTTCCTGCGTGCTTTTCTGTATTATAAAATGATTCGTAATCATGGAGGAGTGATAGCAAGATTACATAATTCGGGGGTTGATGGAGGTTTGGATAATGAAAAGGATGTTTCAAAAGCCAGATTGACTGAAGCAGATTCGTGGAATTTTGTGATTAGTGAATTGGAAGCAATAGCTCCGGAATTGACTGCAAAAATTCAATGGGATAGCAAAAATACGGGTAGAATTACCCAGGGAGCCGTATATGCGTTACTAACGCGTTGCGCATTATATGCTAAACAATACGATAAAGTTATTGCTGCTGGTAACGCTTTAGAGGCTCTGAAAGTCTATGAATTGTCGGCCGATTATAATTCGGTGTTCAAGAATATTACAAATAAGGAGCTGATTCTGACTGTTGCTTTCGATGCTCCGAGCTATGTGCATTTTCACGACAGGAAATTTCGTCCAACCGGAGATATGGCAGACCGGGGAGGCTGGGCTTGCCCTACAGAGGAGCTGGTTGGTAAATATCAGATCAAAGAGGGGGATACATACGTAGATTTCAACTGGAATAATCCTGCTCATAAAGCGGATCCTTATACAAATAGGGAGCCTCGTTTCTACGCTTCAGTTTTATATAATGGTGCTCATTGGAACAACCGGACGATAGAAACTTTCGTAGGTGGCAAGGATGGTTATGTTGACTTCGATTTTTCATCCAACAAACCGGCTTGTGTTACCGGATATTTTATGAAAAAATTCTTACAAGAGGGAAATACTAATTTTGATCAGGCTGGTAGTGATGCTTATTGGATTGAACTGCGCTACGCTGAGGTGCTGTTAAATATGTCGGAAGCTTATGCCCAGTCAGGTAATATGCCAAAGGCTTATGAGTATATGAATAAGGTTCGTACACGTGGTGGTGCCTTATCTCCTCGTAATTCTGGCACAAATCTGGATGTGTATTTGACTTATCTGATGGATGAACGTATGCTGGAACTGGCTTTTGAGGGTCATCGCTATTGGGACTTAAGACGTTGGCGAAAGGCGGAAGAGGTGATTGACGGTCAGCGCGCGCATGGAATTAAAATTGTTCGAAACGGAACAATCTTAACGTATACGAAAGTGGTGTGCGACGATTCGAACAGACATTTCCCGGAAAAGTATTATTATATACCTGTTCCATCTTCCGAGATCAATAATAACTCAGCCTGCGAACAAACTATTCCGTGGTGATTTATATAATTTAAACGAACTGTGTTATGAAATTTAATAAAAATATTGGATACAATTTGTTACTTGCCTTACTAATACTCTGTAGTTCCTGCGCTCAAGACGAGGTAGCCTTTAGTAATACGGATTATTTGTTTAATGCAATTCAAATTCAAAAGTTTGATTACGCCCAAAGAGTGGGTGTGGGAAAGATTTACCAGGGTAAGTACTCTGCAGATAAAGACTCTATCTATTTTGATGTGACTTATTTCCCTGATGAGAAGGCTCCTACTTATCAGGATTGGGTTATACAGGGCTCTGTTTTTAAAGGGGCCAAAGTTGTACCGGGACTTTCTGGCGTGAAGGATTTGAAAGATCCTGTAAATGTTACAGTCTACGCTCCTGACGGGGTAACTAAGCGTGAGGTTGTAATCGTTACTAAGATATATGAGATCCCTTACGGTGAACTGGAAAAGGGCTTTGGCAGATATAATAAGTTGTGGACTAAATCTGCAGCTGACTTGGGGGGATGGGTAGCTAATGCGCAGACTTCACTTGTGGTTGTTGGTGACGAACTTATTGTTAATAATGATACGAAAGGTTTTTTGGTATACGACAAACGTACGGGTTTGAAAAAGGACAAAACGGTGCCTGTATCTGCTGGTAATACGTCGCATATTTTTGCACTGGCTGTTGATAAGAATGAAGTCTTGCATGCCGTGTCGTTTATTAATTCCAACACAACGGATATCTTTAAAATTTATAGATGGTCTTCTGGCCTCGACAAAGAGCCTGAAGTATTTTGTCAGGTTTCAGGAACTGATATTCAAACGACCAAAAATACGGGAATGGGGCGGTCTTTTTCTATTTGCGGAGACACATACGGCGATGCTCAGTTAATGGTGGCATTGGACGGATATGGAGGCGCGGAAAGTAGAATTGTCCGGATACCGGTGGTTAATGGTGTGCCTACGCAAATTCCGGATGTGTTTGAGGCTCCTAATGTAAGCTGGACGTGGAGAGGAAAAGGTATTGCTGCTTCGCCTACGGGTAAAACTCCTTATTTTGCTTTAAGTCTTGGTAGTCCGCAAGGCCTGGTTTATTATGATAATGCTGGCGAACATAAATTTGTTACAAATGCAGCTAATTCTAATTTCCTTAATAAAGTGGCTGTTTCAGGTGCCTGTTATTTTGAATTTAACCATGCGAAGTATCTTGCAGCATCTTCGTGTAGTTGGCCGGGCGATCTCCGTATGTTGATATTTAGTGTGGACGATCCGACATTGATTCCTTCTAATAAAAGTGAAAATGCGGAAAGATATAGTATTCTTAACCCGTTTTGTGAAAACTGGGAGATTAAAAGTAATGGGAATACAAATGGCACCGGCGATATTACAGTACAGATTCAGAAGGATGGTAAAACTGCGTTGGTATATATGCTTGATACGAATACGGGTATTATGGCATATGAATTAACGAATGTGGGTTCTTCAAGTAAATAATTAATAACAAGAAATGGGGACGGAGCATTTGTTTTTCTGTCCCCTTTTTAATAACTGCTATCGGAATTATGAAATTATTATTTATCTTTTGTTTGTTTCTGAGTATTTCCTGCAATGGAGCGGAGGTTGAAAAAATAGTTGTACATCCGGTTCCTGAAAAAACAACGGAAAAACCCAAATATCTGTGGTTTGATGCGGAAGCCAATTTTGAGCGTTTTTCAAACCAGGATTCCATCCGTTATTATCTGGATAAAACCAAAATGACGGGTTTTAATAATATTGTAGTGGACGTGCGTCCTGTGTATGGGGACGTATTATATAAAAAGACCTCTTTTATGACGGGGCTGACTAAGATGAGTGGCTTTTCTCGTACGCTTTCGTGGGATTATTTGCAGTTCTTTATTGACGAAGCGAAGAAGCGAGACCTGAAGGTGACGGTTTCGACTACTATTTTCCCTGCCGGCCGACCGGATACTAAAGAGGGGATGGTTTACCGTGATGCCTCATGGGCTGGAAAGACATCTATCCAGCATACGTCTAAAGGAATGCTGAAAGAAATGGATGATCCATCTAAAGTGGCTGCGTTTCTGAATCCTGCATTGCCTGAAGTGCAGGAGTTTGCTTTGAAATTTATCCGCGAACTGGTTACGAATTACGACTTTGATGGATACGCACTGGACTATTGCCGTTATCTGAGTATTGATTCAGATTTTTCTGATGAGTCGCGCAAATTGTTTGAAGCTTATATAGGAGAACGTGTGACAAACTTTCCTGATGATATTTTTTATTGGAAAGATGGTCAGCGTCATTTTGGAAAGTACGCTAAAA
>VSSQ01000605.1_pt1 | contig 20466 bp, 15 predicted proteins | sample 4763081 | NCBI WGS metagenome assembly VSSQ01 (sample SAMN12137344, study PRJNA551015) | bioreactor metagenome | isolation source: SDC9 anaerobic chlorinated ethene degrading culture | place: USA: Knoxville, Tennesee | collected 2015-01-01
TGCAGCTACAAGTACCTGAACGGCGGCCCCGGAAGCCCCGCGTTCCTGTACGTCAACCGGAGACATTTCGACCTGGAGCCGGGACTTGCGGGCTGGTTCGGATGCGACAAGAGCCGCCAGTTCGACATGGATCTGGAGTTCAGCCATGCCCGGTCCGCCGGAGGATGGCAGATCGGCACCCCGCCGGTGCTCTCCGCCTCCCCCCTGCTACCGTCCCTCGACATATTCGCCAGGGCCGGAATGGAGCGGCTGCGGCACAAATCCCTCGCCCTTACGGGCTTTCTCGCCGAAATCATTGAAGGAGCGCTCTCCTCCGCTCCCTACGGCTACTCCTCGGGGACCCCCAGAGAGGACAGCCGTCGGGGCGGCCACCTGGCCGTGGAGCACCCGGAGGCATGGAGGATATGCCAGGCTCTGAAGCAGCGGAAGATCATCCCTGATTTCAGGCCGCCACAGGTCATCCGCCTTGCACCCGTTCCTCTCTACAACTCCTTCGGGGACGTCCTCAGGGTTGCGGAGGCTCTGAAGGAGATCGTGGACGGCAAGGAGTACGAGGCTTTTTCCCCCGTCAGGGACGCGGTGTCCTAGCAGCTCTCCCCCGTAATTTTCCCGCGGTCCCCGCCCGGGGACCGCATTTCTTTTTTCCGGGCCGGAGAAAAGGAGACGGTCTGTACAAAGGGAGGTTTTTGAACTAACATTGCATCGCGCAGACAATATTGTGCGAAGATTTTGAAAAGGAGGAGATCGGACGATGGATTTTCGGGCTGCAGCGCAGAAAATGCACCATGCGATCGTAGAGTGGAGAAGAGACCTGCACAGGATTCCCGAGACCGGAGTGAATACCCCCCTGACGGAGGCTTACGTCTGCGCCGAACTTGACAGGATGGGCATCCCCTACCGAAAGGGCCTCGGCGGTCACGGAGTGGCGGCACTCCTCGAGGGAAAGCGGAAAAAACCCGTCTTCGCCATCAGGGCCGACATGGACGGCCTGCCCATAAAAGAGGAGACAGGCCTGCCTTTCGCCTCGACCAACGGCTGCATGCACGCCTGCGGCCACGACGCCCATGCCGCCATGGGGCTGGCTGCGGCAAAGCTTCTTCTCGAGGCGAAAAACGAACTCGAGGGGAGCGTCCTCTTCATCTTCCAGCCGGGCGAGGAAGGCTGCCCCGACGGCCCGGGAGGAGCAAAGAGAATGCTCGACGACGGCGCCTTCGACAATCCCGTCCCGGACGCCATGGCGGGACTTCACACGGGCTCCATCTGGAAGGACTTCGTCCCCGGAGAGATCGGCTATCGCCCCGGCGGCATCATGGCCTGCATGGACCGGTTCGAGATCCTCATCAGGGGGAAAGGGTCCCACGGCGCCTATCCCCACGGCTCGGTGGACAGCATTTCCATCGCCGGACAGATCATCTCGGAACTGCAGACCATCGTAAGCCGGGAAGTGGATCCTCTCGAACCGGCAGTCGTCAGCCTCGGCGAAGTCCACGCGGGAACGGCCTTCAACATCATCCCCGGGGAGTGTCGAATCACCGGCACAGTGAGGGCCCTCAACCAGCCGACCCGGGAATTCCTGGCCCGCCGCATCGAGGAGGTCGCTTCCGGCGTCGCCTCGAGCATGAGGGGAAACATCGAGTTCAAATACGGATGGGAGGGCCCCGCTCCGGTGGTGAACGACCCCGCCATGACCGAGGAACTCAGGCTCGCCGCGGAGAAGATCGTGGGGCCGGAAAAGGTCAGGGAAATTTCCCGGCCCTCCATGGGAGGAGAGGACATCGCCTTCTTCCTCGAAAAAGCCCCGGGAACCTTCTTCTTCCTTCCCGGGTGCAGCGAGGCCAAGGGACAGACCTGGCCCCACCACAACAGCAGGTTCGACATCGACGAGGACATCCTCTGGATAGGGCCTGCCGTGATGGCCACCATGGCCTTCGACTGGCTGAAAAAACAGGCTTGATCGCTTTGGGGAGCCCTTCAGGGCTCCCCGCGCTCTTTTCCTGAAAGGGGAGAATTCCATGCTGAAGGAGAGACTCAAAGAGTTGCTCAGGGAACTCACCGCCATCCCGGGAGTGTCCGGCGATGAGCGGAAAATCATCGCCGTTCTGGCCGACAAGCTCCGTCCCCTGGCGGATGAACTCTTGGTGGACAGGTGGGGGAACATCATTGCGGTCAGGAAAGGCGGGCTGCCGGGACCGAAGGTGATGGCGGCGGCCCATGCGGACGAAATCGGCCTGTGCGTGAAGAACATCCTTCCGAACGGATTCCTCCTCATGAGCCGCATCGGCGTTGTCAGCGACCTTCTTCTCCAGGGACGGAGAGTGAGGATCAACGGCACCATCCCCGGAATCCTGGGAATCAAGGCGGGGCACCTCATGAGCGCCGAGGAGCGCACGAAGGTCAAGCCCATGAACGAATGCTACATCGACGTAAGGGCATTTTCCAGGGAGGAAGCCCTGGCCATGGGCATCCGGGTGGGGGACCGCATCAACTTCGAAGGGGACTTCATGGAAATGACGAATCCCGACCTTATCTGCTCGAAGGCTGTTGACGACAGGATAGGATGCTCAATTCTCATCGCCCTTTTCGAGGAACTTCGGGGAACATCCTTCCCCGGAACCCTGTGCGGCGTCATTACAGTCCAGGAAGAGATCGGACTCCGGGGGGCGGCCATGGTGAGCGGCAGGGTTGCCCCCGACTACGCTGTCGCCCTCGACACCATCCCCAGCGGAGACACGCCTGACGTGAGCTATGACCGCCAGCTTCCGGTGAGACTGGGCGGCGGGCCCGCCATTGCCCTTCTGGACGGCTACGATTCAGCCTTCATCGCCAACGTTGTCCACCCGAAAGTGAGGCGGATACTCGAAGAGGCTGCGGAAAGGGCCGCGGTGCCCCTTCAGATGGTCACCCTCGGAGGCGAGGTATATACCACCGACGCCACAAACATCTCTCTCGAATCCCATGGAATACCGGTCGGCGTCCTTCTGACCCCCCGAAGGTATTCCCACTCCCCCGTGGAGCTGGTGAACCTGAACGATGCGGCAGGGGCCGTACAGGTGCTCAAGGAAGTTATGGCAGGAAACGGTTCTGTCTCTCTGGATTTCATCTGATCACAGGGGAACATGGAACCTTTTTGGGATTTCTTTCACGATAGGTACTTTTACCTACTTTACAAATGTGTTTTTGGGTGATAGCATAACGAATACAGTATTTTGGATACACAACTTTTTGCACCTCCTCCTTTTTCTTCCTTGGAGAAAGAGGATCAGCCCGGTTTCCGGGCAGAAACATTCATTCCCTGAATCACGGGGCCGGTTTCCCCAACCGGCCCCGCCTCCTTTTTCCGCCCCTTTCCCTGGTATAATCGATCCATTTCCTGTTTATTTCTTCAATAAGCTGGAAATGTGCCTCAGGTACTGCTGGTACTCCCGTTCTGCCGGGCGGCAGAGTTGTTTCCGGTGTTGGTTGTTTTCTGTCCTTTTCCCCGTTCACTTACCTTTTGAGGAGGCTGATACCCTTGGCACTTACGGCAAAAAAACGAATGGCAGGCATTGCAGTCACGGCAGCGGTCGCGGCAGCACTCTATCTCTTCGCGGGCAAAGGAACCGTGGAGAAAGATGCCGTTCAGACTCCCCTCCAGTCCCGGCCGGTGAAGTACATGACCGTAGCCGCAAGGAACGCCGGGGGGGAAAGGACATTCCCGGGGAAAGTAGTCGCTTCCCAGAAGGTTGACCTGGCCTTCAGGGTGTCGGGGCAGATCATCGAACTGCCCTCCGTGAAGGGAGTCTACGTGGAGGAAGGAACGCTGCTCGCCCGCCTGGACCCGAGGGATTTCCAGATCCAGCTCGCCAATGCGAAGAACGAGCTGGGGAACGCCAGGGCACAGCTTGATGCCATGAGAGCCGGGGCCAGGAAAGAAGAGGTCGCCATGCTCTCCTCGAAGGTGGAGTCCGCCCGGGCCCAGATGAACGACGCCCTGACCACCATGGACCGGGTAGAGAAGCTCTACAAGGCAGGCGGCTTTTCCAGGGCCGAATACGACAAGGCCCGCACATCCTACCAGGTTGCCCGCTCCGCCTACCAGAGCGCCTCCCAGGAACTTGCCAGGGGCCGTGCGGGCGCCAGGCCGGAGGACATCGCCGCCATGGAATACACCGTCAGGGGGATCGAGGGACGGGTGGCAGCGGCGGAGAACGCCCTGAAGGACACGGAACTCCGCGCCCCCTTCGGCGGAGTGGTCGTCGAAAGGTACGCCGACAACAACCAGAGCGTCCAGAAGGACCAGCCTGTAGTGAGCCTCCAGGATCTCGGTTCCCTTGAGGTATCCATTTCCGTTTCCGAGCGGCTTGTGGCCCTCGCCCGAAGAGACGTTCTCACCCGTGCGGCGGCGAGATTCAGTACCCTGCCCGACAAGCGCATCCCCCTCACCTACAGGGAAGCCTCAGCCTCGGCCGACCCCCAGACGCAGACATACCTGGTGACCTTCTCCCTGCAAAAACCTGAGGAAATCACCGTCCTCCCCGGCATGACCGTGGACGTCATCGTCACCGGCCTCGACCCGGCCTCGCCCGGTTCTCTGGAAGTGCCTTCCGAAGCGGTCTTCGCCGGAAAGGGAACGGAGCATTTCGTGTGGAAAATATCGGGCACGGATCCCCTGAAAGTCACGGCGGTTCCGGTGCTGGTTTCCGGCTTCCGGGCCGACATGGCGGAAGTGAAGGGAGAGCTGGCGCCGGGAGACAGGATCGTCACGGCTGGAGTGTCCTTTCTGCAGGAGGGCGACCCGGTCACCCTCTACGAAGGACCACGCCGGTAGCGGAGGGGCACCATGAATTTCGCCGATTTTTCCCTGCGGAAAAGCACCATCACATGGTTTCTCACCGTCCTGGTCGTCATAGGAGGCGTCTGGGCCTACGGGAGGCTCGGAAAACTTGAAGACCCGTCTTTCACCATCAAAACGGCGGCCATAAGCACGACCTACCCCGGTGCCTCACCGCGGGAGGTAGAGGAAGAGGTAACGGCTCTCATCGAATCCGCCGCACAGAAACTCGGCCAGACCGACAAGGTCCGGTCCCTCTCGAAAGAAGGAGTGTCCATAGTTTACGTGGACATCAGGGATACCTACACGGCGAAGGATCTTCCCCAGATATGGGACGAACTTCGCCGGAAAATATCGGATATCCAGTCCAGCCTCCCCCCGGGAGCGGGCCCGTCGGTGGTGAACGATGACTACGGCGATGTCTTCGGCGTGTATTTCGCCCTCACCGGGGAGGGCTATACCTTCCGGGAACTGGAGGACCACGGTGACTTTCTGCGCCGTGAGCTCCTTCTCGTTCCGGGCGTGGCCAACGTGGAAATCGCCGGCATCCAGCAGGAGGTCATCTACCTGGAGATGGACCGCACCCGCATGGCTGCCCTGGGGATCTCCCTGGACGAAATCTCGAACCTTCTTTCCGCCCAGAACGTGGTCACAGGAGCGGGTTCGGCAGCCGTGGGGCCGGAGCTGCTTCGCATAGCCCCCACGGGATACTTTTCGTCCCTGGACGTCCTGGAAAACCTCCTGCTCCGGGCAGGCTCCGGGCAGACCCTCCGGCTCGGCGACATCGCCTCGGTATCCAGAGGCTACATGGAACCTCCGGCAAGGGCCATGCGGTTCAACGGCAAACCCGCCCTCGGCATAGGCGTCTCCAATGTGGACGGGGGCAACGTGATCACCATCGGCGAAGCGGTGAAGCAGAGGCTCCGGGAACTCCTCCCCCGGACCCCCGTGGGGATGGAGATGCATCTGATCTACTACCAGGCGGACACAGTCAAAGAGTCCATCGACAACTTCGTCACGAACCTTCTCGAGGCCCTCGCCATAGTCATCGGGATCCTTCTCGTCTTCATGGGCCTTCGGAGCGGCCTGCTCATCGGCGCCATGCTCCTTCTCACCATCCTCGCCACCTTCGTCGCCATGAAACTCGCGGCCATCGACCTCCACAGTATCTCTCTCGGGGCTCTCATCATCGCCCTCGGGATGCTCGTAGACAACGCCATCGTGGTGGCCGACGGCATTCTCGTGGGAGTCGAGCAGGGGAAGGACCCCGCCGCTGCCGCCAGGGAGGTGGTGGGGCAGACCCAGATGCCCCTTCTCGGGGCGACCATCATCGCCGTAATCGCCTTCGCTCCCATAGGACTCTCCCCCGACAGCACGGGTGAATACTGCCGGAGCCTCTTCCAGGTGGTGGGCATTTCTCTTATGCTCAGCTGGCTCCTCGCGGTAACGGTCACCCCCCTCGCGGGAGCTGCCGTCCTCAGGACAACGAAATCCGCAGTCTCCACCGATCCTTACGGCACGCCCATCTACAGGGCGTACCGGAATTTCCTCCGGATCTGCCTCACCCGGCGAAAGACCGTCATCGCCTCGGTGTTCGTCTTGCTGGTCCTCTCCATGGCTGCCTTCAGCATGGTGGACAAATCCTTCTTCCCCAACTCCACGAGCCCCATGTTCACCGTGGATTTCTGGCGGATCAGGGGAACCGGCGTGGAAGCCACCCTTGACGACGGCCGGAGAATGCAGGCCTTCCTTTCCGTTCAGCCCGAAACGAAATCAGTGGCCGTCTACGCGGGAGAAGGAGCGCTGCGTTTCATCCTCACCTACACCCCCGGGGACCCTGCGTCAAACTACGGCCATCTTATTGTGGAGGCTACGGATTCCGAGGGAGCTGAACGGCTGAAAAGCAGGCTCGCAGAATTTGTCCGGGCCGAACTGCCCCATCTCGACCCGAGAATCCGCTCTTTCAGCAAGGGAACCGGCGGCGGCGCGAAGGTCCAGGTCCGCTTTCTGGGCGAGGATCCCGACACCCTCAGGGACCTCCGGAACAAAGCCGTGGCCGTTCTGAAAGAAGACCCCGACAGCATCAACATACGGGACAACTGGGGCGAACGGGTCAAGGTCATCCGCCCCGTCCTGGGCGATACCATCCAGGAACTCGGCCTGACCAGAAAGGACGTGGCGAACGCCCTCAAGGCGTCCTATTCGGGACTGAGAGTCGGGCTCTTCCGGGAAGGGGAAAAACTTGTCCCCATGATGGCCCGTCTTCCGGCGGAAGAGCGGGGCAGCCTGGAGAATCTGGGCGAGACCCAGATCTGGAGCACCCTCTCCCGGCGGTACATCCCCCTCGCGCAGGCGGCACAGGACATCGAAGTGACCGCCGAGGACCCGGCCGTTTACCGCATCAACCGCATGAGGGCTCTCACCGTGGAGGCCGACAGCGGTTCAGGGTCGGCTGCCGCCCTTTTCAGCCGAGTCCGGGAAAAGATTGAGTCCCTTCCCCTGCCCCCCGGCACCACCATGGAATGGGGCGGTGAATATGAAAACTCACGCAAAGCCCAGGGCGGTCTGATGGGAATGATCCCCGTGGCCTTCATGGTTATTGTGGTTATTCTGGTGGCCCTCTTCAACGGCCTCCGGCAGCCCCTCATCATCCTTCTCTGCCTGCCCCTGTCCGTCATGGGCCTTTCCGTGGGGCTGCTGGTCATGGGAAAATCCTTTGACTTCCTCGCTCTCCTGGGGTTCCTGAGCCTGGCCGGGATGCTCATCAAGAATGCCATTGTCCTCATCGACCAGATCGACCTCGAAATCCGGCTTGGGAAAGCCCCCTTCGACGCCATCCTGGATTCGGGCATCAGCCGGTGCCGTCCCGTAATGATGGCGGCTCTCACCACCGTCCTCGGCATGATCCCACTCTACTTCGACGTTCTTTTCTCCGCCATGGCGGTGACCATCATGTTCGGCCTTTCCTTCGCCACCGTGCTGACCCTGGTGGTCGTTCCGGTGCTCTACGCGGAAGCGCTGAAAGCCTAGTTCCGCCCCGTTCGACGCATCCGGCCCCATGATGGGGCCGGATGTTTTTTCAACACTTCCAATTTGCCCTTTATTTCGTCTCTTTTCGGTTCTATAATATGAAATGTTTTTGACATGTTCAGAGAGGAGTGAAGTGTCATGTCGTTGAATGTGGACATTTCCCGCCTGATGAGCCGCCTGGAGATCCTGAGCGGATTCAACGCCACTCCGGGAAAGGGAATTACGAGGTTTTCCTATTCACCTGAGGACAGGGAAGCCAGGAAATATTTGGAAGCACTTTTCTCCTCCATGGGCCTGAAAACGACTGTGGACGGAGCGGGAAATATGCGGGCGCGCCTGGAGGGATCAGATCCGGGCGCGCCCGCCGTTCTCTCCGGTTCCCACATCGACACCGTCCTTCACGGTGGAAAGTACGACGGCGCAGTGGGTACCCTTGGGGCCATCGAGGCTGTCCAGGCAATCATGGAAAGCGGCCTCCCCCGCCGGTGTCCTCTCGAGGTGGCGATGTTCGCCGAGGAGGAAGGGTCCAATTTCGGCTCCACCCTCGCGGGAAGCAAGGCTCTCGTGGGAAAATACACCCTCGCCCATATGGAGAAACTCAAAACTCCGGAAGGAAAATCCATGGCCGGCCTGCTCCGTGAAGGGGGATACACCCCGGAATCCATGGCGGACAACCTCCTTCGTCCGGAAACAATCAAGGCCATGGTGGAACTCCACATCGAGCAGAGCGTGGTGCTCGAGTCACGGGGAGTTCCAGTGGGCATCGTCGAAGCTGTGGCGGGCATCAGGGTCCTTGAAATACGGATCAGGGGCGTGCCGAATCATGCGGGGGCCACCCCCATGACGCTCCGGCAGGATCCTCTGGCCGCCGGGGCCCGGCTCATGGGCACCATCGAAGACCTGGCGAAGAAATCGGCGACGGGCTCCACCGTGGCGACAGTCGGAAAGATTCTCTGCCGCCCCAACGTGTCCAACATCATTCCGGAAGAAGTCACGTTCACCGTTGACATCAGGGATGTACAAGACGCCGGGATAGAATCCGTCGCGGCCGGAATAGAGAAGGCGGCCGAAGCTCTCGCCGCCTCGAGGGACGTCTCCGTGGACGTGGTGCACATCTCCGAATCCGCCCCGGTTCTGCTTGACGGGCACATCGCCGGCGTAACGGAAACCTGCGCCCGGAGAAGAAATTTTCGCTATGCGCGCATGAACAGCGGCGCCGTCCACGATGCCTGCATGTTCGCCCCCCTGGTGCCCACCGGGATGATCTTCATCCCGAGCAAAGGGGGCAGAAGCCACGTGCCCGAGGAGTTTACCGGGAAGGAGGACATTGGAAAGGGGGTCTCGCTGCTGGCGGACGTACTGTACGAACTTTCGAAATGAAAGGAGGCGGGAAGGACACATCCGGAACACGGCGGCCAACATAGGGAGAAAGAGTGCTGAAAAGGCTGTTCATTGAGAGGAAAGGGAGGTGTCTTGCGTGGACGAAGTGTTGAAAGTGGCAAATTCCATGGGTGCATGGCTCACGGCCGCTCCAATCGTCATCATCGCCCTGGTCCAGGTGCTTCTGTACTACCGGCAGATCTACCACGCCGCCGATGCGGTGAACCTGACCAGGGAACAGCTTTCCCAGGCCTTCCGCACCGGTATGGTGACGTCCATCGGCCCCGTGGTGGCCATCTTCATCATCATGGTGGGCCTCATGTCGGTGATAGGCGCCCCCATGGCCTGGATGCGCCTCGCCGTCATCGGCGCCGCTCCCACGGAGCTGACGGCGGCCACCCTCGGCGCCGACGCCATGGGAGTGAAGTTCGGAGGAGAGGGCTACACTCTCCAGGTGATGGCGGTGTCCTGGTGGACCATGGCCATCAACGGCGTCGGCTGGCTCCTGCTCGTGGGGCTTTTCGCCCACAAGCTGGAGGATGTCCGGGAAAAGGTGGGCGGCGGGGACACGAAATGGCTGGGAATCCTTTCCACGGCGGCCATGATCGGCGTGTTCGGCTACCTGAACAGCCGGAATCTGACGGCGGTGAGCGGCCCCCTCGTGGCGGCCGTGACGGGGGCCGTATCCATGGTCCTCCTGCTGCAGGTGGCGAAGAAAATGCCGCAGATCAAGGAATACACCCTCGGCATAGCCATGCTTATCGGCATGTTCGCCGCCATGTTCTACTAGGGAAGGAGAGGTGACTGAAATGGCAGCGGAACAGATCAACGAGCAGAAGTACCACGAGGTATGGACCACGCCGGTCATCCGGCTCGGCATCAGCACCATGCTCCTGGCCTGCGTGCTGAGCTTCATCCCCCTCATCTACCTCTACATGGTCCACGGCATCCTGCCTCCCTTCTCTGCCGCACTCACCGCATGGGGGCTTGTGGCATCCGTCTTCGGCGCCTTCTACATCGTGGAGCCCATCTCCTACTACCCCATCCTCGGCCTTGCGGGGACCTACATCTCCTTCCTCAGCGGCAACATCTCCAACCTCCGCCTTCCCTGCTCCGCCATGGCCCAGGAAGTGGTGGGCGTTGAGGAAGGGACCAAGCAGGCGGAGATCATCGGGACCATGGGGATCATCGGCTCCGTGGTGGTGAACCTTGCCGGGGTGACCCTGGCGGCCTTCGTGGGAGCGTGGATCATCGGCCTCTTCCCGGCCTTTGTGGCTGACGCCTTCCGGAAATTCACCGCTCCGGCCATCTTCGGCGCCGTGTTCGGCCAGTTCGCCATGAGGCAGCCCAAGCTGGCTCCCTTCGCCCTGGCCATCCCCCTCACCCTTCTCCACTTCAAGGCTCCCATATGGCTGGTGATCCTGGCGTCGGTGTTCGGCACCATCGCCATTTCACGGATATTCTACAAGGCAAAGCTCATTCACTGATTCTTCTCCTGAGCCGGGGGCCCTCCGGGGCCCCCGGCTCTTTACCTTTCTTTACCCTCCCCGCAGATTCACGAAAAAAAACTGCACCAAATACGGACCGGCCATCCCCTCCATAGGGTTAGAATAAGGGCGAACAGACAAACAAAGGGGATGGAAGCCCATGAACAAAAGAAATTTCGCTCCCGCACTTCTTGTAATCCTGACAGTGCTGACTCTCTCGGGAAGCCTTTTCGCTGAAGAAAAAACGATCTCCCTGGAGGAATGTCTTGCCCTGGCCGAGGCAAATCACCCCGCCCTCGAAGAGGCCCGGGCGGCCCTGGCCGGACAGCAGGCGAAGCTCGGCCAGGTGCGGGTGAGCAACGCCCTGAAGGGAAATCTCTCAGCGTCAGGTTCGAGGAATTCCGGCAGTGACGGATCCTATACCACGTCCTTCTCCGTGAGCAAGCTGCTCTCCGACTCCGGCAAGAACGCCCTGGAGAGGAAAAGCCAGGGCCTGTCGGTGGATGCCGCGTCGGAATCGCAGCGGGAGACCGTGCTTTCCGTTCGCACCGGCGTCAAGGACGCCTACTACGGGCTGCTCCTGGCCATGCGCAAGCGCGACCAGGCTGAATCGGCGGTGAAGACCTACCAGCGTCACCTGGACAAGGCCCGGGGGTTTTATGATGCCGGAGTCAAGGCCCGGTTCGACGTCACCAAGGCAGAAGTGGACCTGAGCAACGCCCGGATCGACCTGGTCTCCGCCGAGTCGTCCCTCGAAACCGCCAGGGCCGCCCTGTCGCGGGCCGTGGGCGTTCCCCTGGACCATGCCCGGCCCGTATCGGACTTCCTTGCCCCGAGGGACATCCCCGCTGAAAATTTCGCCCTGGAGCAGGCCCTCGAAAACCGGCCGGACATCCGTTCTTCCCGGCTGAAAAGCCGGGCGGGAAAACTCGGCATTTCCATCGCCGCCAAGAGCAACGCCGCCACCATCTCCGTCACGGGGTCCGCAAAGCTCTCGGGCACGGGCCTTCCTCCCGATGACGATTACAGCGTGGGGATCACCCTTTCCGTTCCCGTGTTCGACGGGGGCCTGACGGATTACAGGATCGCCGAGGCGCGGGCATCCGCCGACGGCCTTGACGCTTCCCTGAAAAAACTGGAGCAGACCGTCCGCTACGAGGTCCGGTCCGCCCTGCTTTCCGTCCGGGAGGCGGAAGCCCGGATCCCCGCTGCCGAACTCCTCGTGCGCCAGGCGGAAGAAAACCTGACCCTCGCCGAGGGGCGGTACGAGATGGGCGTCGGGAACGTCCTCGAGGTCGCTGATGCCCTCCTTGCGTTCAACTCCGCCAGGGTCAGCCATTTCCAGGCGCTCCACGATTACAGCACCGCCGTTTCGGACCTCGAACAGACTCTCGGAGGTGAATTCAAATGAAAAAGGTTTTTATCCTTCTGATCCTCATCGCCGCCGGTTTCGCCTATCTTCGGTTCTCCCATTCCGACGGGCCCCGGTACACGTTCCGCACCGTTCCCCTGGAGAAGGGAGACATCACCTCCACCGTAACCGCCACGGGCAAGCTGGAAGCCGTCACCGTGGTGGAAGTGGGGACCCAGGTCTCGGGTACCCTCAAGGAAATTTACGCCGACTTCAACCAGCACGTGAAAAAGGGAGAGCTCATCGCCCTCATCGACCCCGACGTGCTCAAGGCGAAGCTCGAGGAAGCGAGGGCGAACCTCGCCGTGGCGAGGGCCTCGGCGGCCAGGGCGCGGGCCAATCTTGCGGAGAGCGACCGGAACCTCAAGCGGTACAAGGAGCTGTGGAACCGTCAGCTCATCGCACGAAGCGAACTCGACGCCGTGGAAACCACCCGGCTGACCAACAGGGCAAGCGTCCAGGAAGCGGATGCCAGGGTGCTCCAGGTCCAGGCGTCCCTCAGGCAGGCGGAGACGAACCTGGAATACACAAAAATCCTCTCCCCGGAGGACGGCGTCATCATCTCGAGGGAGGTGAACGTAGGCCAGACCGTGGCCGCGAGCCTGTCGGCCCCCGTTCTCTTCACCATCGCCAAGGACCTTTCGGACATGCAGATCGAGACGTCCGTGGACGAGGCCGACATATCCAGGGTAAAGGAAGGGCAGGAAGTGGAATTCTCCGTGGACGCCTACAGCGGAACCACATTCAAAGGGAAGGTGAAGCAGGTGCGCATCTCCCCCGCCACATCGGACAACGTGGTAACCTACCCCGTCATCATCTCCGTAGCCAACCCGGACCTGAAGCTCAAGCCCGGAATGACGGCCAACGTGTCTATCGTCACCGACCGCCGGAAGGACGTCCTGAAGGTCCCCATGGCGGCCCTGAGGTTTTCCCCTCCCCCGGAGGATGCCGCTCCGCAGACTGCCGCCGCCACGTCGTCCCCCTTCAGTCCTTCCATGCCCCGACGCCGACCCGGAGGAGGAGCCGGCCAGGCCAACGGGAACGGCAACGCGGGCAGGACGGGAACGGTGTCCTCCGTCTGGACGGTACGGGACGGCGTCCTCGGAGAGAAGATCCAGTTCCGGGCCGGCATCGGCGACGGTTCCTTCGTGGAGGTCATCTCCTCGAAGGAGCTGAAGGAGGGTGACCTCCTGGCTGTCTCCTTCTCGGAGCAGCCAAAGGAATCCCTGTGGGGGAAGATCTTCAAATGAGCCTCATCGATGTTCGGGACATCGTGAAAATCTACCGCACCGGCGACGTGGAGCTCCGGGCCCTGGACGGAGTGACCTTCACGGTGGACCGGGGGGAATTCGTCTCCATCATGGGGCACTCCGGCTCGGGCAAGTCCACCATGATGAATATCCTCGGCTGCCTGGACGTGCCCGACGAAGGCTCCTACTCCCTCGACGGCAGCGAGGTGGGATCCCTGCCGAAGGACGCCCTCGCCGGAATCCGGAACAGGAAGATCGGCTTCGTCTTCCAGGGGTTCAACCTCCTTCCCCGGGCCACCGCCCTGGAGAACGTGGAGCTGCCCCTCATCTACGCGGGGGTCCCGGGAAAAACCAGAAAGGATCGTGGGAAGGCCGCCCTCGAGCGGGTGGGTCTCGCGGAAAGGATGACACACCGTCCAAGCCAGATGTCAGGAGGCCAGCAGCAGCGGGTGGCCATCGCCCGGGCCCTGGTGGGAGAAACGCCCCTCATCCTGGCGGACGAGCCCACAGGCAACCTGGACACCAAAACCAGCGAGGAGATCATGAATCTTTTCGTGGAGCTGAACCGGGAGGGCAAGACCATCATCCTGGTCACCCACGAACCCGACATCGCCGAATACAGCTCCCGGACTCTCATGTTCCGGGACGGCAAACTCACCGGCGACGAAAGGAGGGCTCCCCGTGCTTGAGACCCTCCGCACCGCCGTGCGCTCCCTGCTCTCCAACAAAATACGGTCGGCCCTCACCATGCTGGGCATCATCATCGGCGTCGCCGCAGTGATCACCATGGTGGCCATCGGCGCCGGGGCCAGCGTCAACATCCAGAAGTTCATCTCCGGCGTGGGGAGCAACATCCTCATCGTCATGCCCGGAGCCTCCACGGCGGGAGGCGTCCGCCAGCAGGCGGGATCGGCATCAACTCTCACGGTGCAGGACGCCGAAGCCCTGGAACAGGAAGCTTTTGCCCTGAAGGGCGTGGCCCCGGAGATTTACAGCAGAACCCAGCTCGTCTACGGCAACATGAACTGGTCCACCATGATCACCGGCAGCACGCCCTCCATCTTCGACATACGGGAATGGCGCATCGCCGACGGGCGGTTCTTCCTCGACGGGGAGGCCCGGAGCGGAGCCAAGGTGGTTGTCCTCGGCTCCACGGTGGCGAAAAACCTCTTCGGCGAAGAAGACCCCATCGGCAAGACCATCCGCATCCGGAACGTCCCCATGGATGTGGTGGGCGTTCTGGCCCCCAAGGGTCAGACCCCCTGGGGCCAGGACCAGGACGACACGGCCTTTGTTCCCTTCCGGACGGCCCAGCTCCGGCTCTTCCGCAGGGCGGCGGCAAACTCGGTCCAGAGGATTACCGTCTCGGCCCTGAACGGCGACTCCGTGTCCGAGGCGGAACGGGAGATCAAGGCCATCCTCCGGCAGCGGCACCGGCTCTCCGAAAGGGAAACCGACGACTTCGACGTGCGGAACATGGCGGAGATGCTCGATGCGGCGGCCCAGTCCACCAAGGTCATGTCCCTGCTCCTCGGGGCGGTGGCCTCCGTCTCCCTGCTCGTGGGCGGCATCGGCATCATGAACATCATGCTCGTCTCCGTGACGGAACGCACCAGGGAGATCGGCATCCGCATGGCCATCGGCGCCCGGGGATCGGACATCCGGACCCAGTTCCTCATGGAGGCCCTGCTCCTCTCCGTGGCGGGGGGGATCATCGGCATCGTCCTCGGCACGTCGGCATCGAAGATCATCACCGGGATTCTCGGCTGGGCCACCGTCGTCTCCACCGGATCCATCGTGCTGGCCTTCGGCTTCTCCGTTTTCGTGGGCATCTTCTTCGGTTTCTACCCCGCCTGGAAGGCCTCCCTCCTTAACCCCATCGAAGCCCTGCGGTACGAATAGGCAAAACCGAAATGAAAGGAGCTCCCCTCTCAATTGAGGGGAGCTCCTTTGTCATGGTCGCTCAGTTCCGCAGGCGGTCTACTTTTTCCGGCCCGCCGCGAGAAGGGCCAGCGGCACAAGGAGCAACACCGGCAACGGGGCGAAGGATCCGCCGGCAGAGCACCCGCCGCTTCCCCCCGTATCGTACTGGACCCGTATGGGGCCGCTGAAAGTGTTGAAGAGCAGTTCATTATCCTTCAGGTACTGCAGGATGGCATAGGCGCCGTTTCCGTGGTTGGACCGGCCGAATATGGTCTGGTGCACCGTCCTGCCCGTGTTCCAGTCGAGCCCCGTTATTTCCCAACCGTTCCCGGGGGTGTACCCGTTGACGAGTACCATTCCCCCAGACTGGCTGTGGACGGGAATCATGCTCGTGGAAGAGACGTCGGGGCGTGCCCAGAGACTGGACCATTCGTCGTTTTCAGGGTTCCATTCATAGCGCTCCACACCGTAGGATGTAGGGTAGGCGGGCCCCATGAGCGCGACCTGGAGGATCTTGTTTTTCCCCGGCAGGTCGGGGTCCACCGTCCCGGGCAGGTTGTTCACCACAAAGGCCCCGTATCCCGATACTACCACCGACTGCTCCGACTGTATCCATTCCGGAAGCTCGTCAAAACCGCAGGTCACGGGTATGCTGCCCGCCAGCCGCTCCCCTCCGGCCGGAATCTCATCCCGCCAGAAGGCGAGAAGATGCATCTGTTCAGCACCGTCGGTTATGACAACCAGCCTGTCCTCGTTTTCCCCAAAGCCCATCAGGGTCGGGGTGGAACCGGTGCCGTAGCCCATCTTTATCATGGGAGGGAGTACTGCGGAGCCTTCATAGGCGCACTGCCACGAACCGTCATCGGGGCTGTCGGAAATTCCGCTTCCCGTCCAGACGAGCTTGCGCATCATTCCTCCCACCTCAGGAACAACCCCTGCGCTTGCAATGTATATTCCGCCGTCTTCGTCCACCGCTATGGAATTGCTCACATATTCGTAATCGGCAAACCGGTGGAAATGAACCGAGGACAAGTCAAGATCCCTGTCGATGACGGCAACGCCGTTGCTGAAAGTGACTACCAGATGGCCGTCGTAGGTCATGGAAAGGCCGAAAAGGCGCGTTCCGGCAGGAAAAACGGGACCCTCGACAGCGGTAATAATATCCTCAAGAACGTAGCGTACCGCAATTCCTGCGGAGGGGTCGCCGGGGTCGGCAAGGGCAAAACCGTACAGGTTGTCGCCGAAATGGGTGTACAGTACATTTTCGTTGTCCACAACAGAGTACGAACCATTCCCGAACCTGTCCCCGTAATTATTTCCAAAAAGGTCCCCCAGGAACTGGTCCATCTCGTCGACATCCATCCCCTCGGCGGAGGACTCTCCGAACTCCCTGAATTTTTCGCCCGGAATGGCCGGAAGATCTCCCCCTGAAGCGTCTTCAAGGGCCTCAAACCTGGCGACTTCTTCCCATGCACCGTCCTTAATATTCACGTAGGCGACGCGGTCGGTCCCCACCGCCCACATGAAGTCAGGATCTGTGGATGCCAGGGTTATGATATTGACGGGGCCTCCATATGAAACGGGCTTGCCGGCAAGATCCACGCGGAATGCCCCCCGGGGAGGGCCGAAAGGAGTTGAATCGCTCTGGGACGAGTCAAAATGGGTGATTCCATATATTTCCGAAGAGAGAAAGGGATTCGGAGCCGGTTTGTTGAGCGATTCCGCCGGTCCCGGCAAAAGAAGAAAAAGGAACAACAAACCAACCGCCGCAGAAAGGAAAATCCCGCCTTTTTTTCCGGCAAAGCTGTTCATCTTCCAGCCTCCTCTTGTGAAAATGCGGATCAAAGCAGTTCGTCCGATCGTCCCCTTGCACGCAGGAGTTTTTTCGTAATTTTTTGTATTATCACCTCTTTTCGCCTAAACTGAATTGTAGCACTTCAGCCGTTGTTTTTTTATAATCTGCCGAAATTATCTAGGAAATTTTCTACCCGTTACGATAGGGCATGATTCCGGCAGCGCTGATGATACGCCGCAGGAAGATTCCGGGCGCGGAAGCGGTTCCGTAAGGAAAAAGAAAGAAGGAGGTCTCTCTCCCGGAGCGGAGAGAGACCTCCTTCGATCAATCCATCGTGAATCGGACTTCAGTTCCCGTGCCTTTTGGCCCGGTAGAGGGCGTCGTCCGCCCGGGAGAGCAGGTCGTCGAAATCGGGGTCCCCGAGGTTGAGCGCCGCGGTCCCGGCACTGATCCTCAGGGGAATTTTTCCCTCGTGCCAGGAAAGGGGGTGCTCATCCACTGCGGCGACGAGGCGCTCCTCCACGCCGAGAGCCATAATGTGGTTGGCCCCCGGCAGGAGCACGGCGAACTCGTCCCCCCCGAGCCGGCCGACCACGTCCTGGGGACGGACGTTTTCCCTGATCAGATCTGAGAGGTGCTGGAGCACCCTGTCGCCGGCAGCGTGGCCGAAGGTATCGTTGACCTTCTTGAAGCCGTCGGCGTCTATCATGATCAGCGAGAGGGGTTCACCGGACCGGGCGGACCGGGCGATCTCCCGGAGGGCCAGGTCTGAAAAGGCTCTCCGGTTGAACAGCTCCGTGAGGGGGTCCGTGAGGGCGAGCTGTTCCAGGTGACGGTTGAACTGGCCGTTGCAGAGCAGGAGGTAGGAAAAGTTGATGAGGACGAACCCCACTGCCGAGCCGGAGAAAAGGAGGGTCTGCCAGAGGTTGTTGTGCAGAAGGGCCGTTTTATACCCCCCGAAAAACAGGGTCCCGACCACCCTTGCGACAAAAAGAAGGCTCACGAGCCAGAAGCTGCCGCTGGCCGTATTGCGCACCGACGTTCCGGAAACGGACCTGGACCGGAGGATCCTGATTCCGGAGAGCCCCATGAGGAAGGAAAAGGCGAGGGACATGACGATAACGCGTGTGGACAGGGAGGGAACGACGGCGTAAAAAAACAGGTTCACCCCCGTCACTGCGGCAGCGACCGCAAAAGTGAACCAACGGCTGGTTTCCTGCCCGTCGAAGAGGCGGAGGGCCTGGTAATACTCTCCCGCACCCCAGAGCATCAGGAAATTGGCCAGAAGCACCGAGGAGAAGGACGTCAGCCATATCCCCTGAAGGCCTGCGGCGAGAACCCCCGACATCAGGAACACCGCGCCCGCGCCCATGACGTTCATGCTCCTCCGGAGGGTTCCGGAGTAGGACCTCGACGCGGAGATCAGCCCCACGCCGGTCAGCAGACCGTAAAGGAATGTAATGAAAAATACCGTCCGGACATCGAGGATCACAGCGCCATACGTCCTTTCAGGAAAGAAGGGAGCTTTGGGGCTCTCCCCGCAATATAATGCACATAATACTCTGCACCAATGAATCTTTTGGATTATACCATCTCTTCCGCGGGACGCGGAAGGATCATGCTGTGCAGACCAGGCCCATCCCTGCGGAGGTGGAAACCGGTCACCCCGTTTTCTTCCGCCCGAAGGTCTCCGGCGTCAGGAGCGCCCCGACCAGCCCGGCCGCGGAAACGGCCAGGGGCAGAAGAAGGACGTGCCGCCAGGCATCTGCCGGCGGCATGGCGGCCGCACTGTCGAGAACCCGCCCCATGGAGGAGGTGAGCACCGCCACCGCGAGGAAGGCGACGGTGTTCATCACGGCGATAGACAGGCCGGTATGTTCCGGGAAATTGAGCTCCCTGGCCACGGACCACGGTATGACCAGCGCTCCGGCGAAAAAGCCGAGGCCGCCGAGAAGGACGGCGAGGCCGGGCCGGGGGAAGGGACCGGGGAGGTAGACAAGGAGGCCCCATAGGAAGAAGTGGGCCAGGGCAAAGAGGCAGAGAGGCTTCTTTCTGCTCCGCCACAGGTCAGAGAGCTTTCCGGCGGCCACGGCGCCCGCCATGACGCCTGCCGCCAGAAGGGTCATGAGCGGCGCCCCGTCGATCCGGTGAACGGCCCTCAGGTAGGAGATCCCCCACGTGCCGGAGAGGGCGAGGAAACAGGCCTGGCTGGCGAGGTAGTTCAGGCTGAGGGAATACATGGCCCCCGTTGAGAACACATTCCTGAGCCCCTTTTGCAGCATGGGGAGGGAAAAGGAACGTCGTCCGCCCCGGGGGAGCACCAGGAAGCAGAGCAGGGAAAGCAGGAGGGAAACGCAGCCGAGCAGGACAAAGGACCATCTCCAGGTGAGGGCGGCCACGAGCAGGGCCAGGGGCGCCTGGGCCGTCATGCCTCCAGCGTTGCCGATGAGGGACGTGATCCCCGAGAGGGTGGCGAACCGCTCCCCCTCGAAGTTGTCCGCCAGGAACTTCATGGTGCAGACGAAGGCTCCAGCCACGCCGGCACCCATGAGGATCCTCCCGGCAAAGAGGAGGAAAGGGCTTCCCGCCGATGCGAAGAGAAGGGCTCCCGCCCCGGCCGCGGCCATCCCCCATGCGGCGGTGAGCCGCGGACCGGCGGTGTCAGCGAGGATGCCCACGGGTACCTGCATCAGGGTATAGGCATAAAAGACCATGGAGGACATGAGACCGAACGTTCCGGCGGTCAGACCGAATTCCCTCCCGAGAGGTGCGGCGAGCACCCCGGCGGAGAGCCGGAGAACATAGGCCATGTGGAAACATGCAGCCAGAAGCAGCCATCCCGTCCGTCGCGCCAAGATCCTTCCCCCTTTCCCCTGTATATTTCAGAAGATCTATTCTAGAATATTTTCGGGAAAAGGGATACCTCGAAATACCCGGCCCATAAAGGAGACTCGAGTCATGGCAGGAAAAGGAAAAAAGGAGCGCATTTCAGTGGAAGCGGATGCTTCTCCCCTCGGGATTCCCCTGGGTGCCCTCCTGGGGAGGGAAACACCGGCGGAGGCCCCTCCCGCTCGGAAGGTACGCCCCGAAGCAGCCCCTTCCACTGCTGAAGGGAAACTGCCCGGTCGGGCCGTCCTTTCCAGGGAGACGAAGGGACGGGGAGGCAAGACCATCACCCGCATTTCCTTTCGGGACGGAACTCCGCCGGACACGGCGGCACTGGCGAAGAGCCTCCGCACGGCCATGGGCTGCGGAGGAACCGTGGAGGGAGACGACATCCTGCTTCAGGGCGACCAGATCGAACGGACCGCCGAATGGTTTGCCGCCCGAAGGGTGAAGGTCACGAGGGCACACTGACGTCTCCCTGACGTTCGAATTCT
>VSSQ01000364.1_pt1 | contig 20429 bp, 23 predicted proteins | sample 4763081 | NCBI WGS metagenome assembly VSSQ01 (sample SAMN12137344, study PRJNA551015) | bioreactor metagenome | isolation source: SDC9 anaerobic chlorinated ethene degrading culture | place: USA: Knoxville, Tennesee | collected 2015-01-01
CTGCCATCGCGTTGGCCGCTACCGTGCTGTTCTGGTTATGAGGCCTGAGCCTAGCTCTCTAACCCACCAGTCAGTGAGCCCGAGAACCCGGATTGTTCCCTCTATTCGCATTTCGCTCATCGGCCCAGCGCCCCTTTACCCGGTTGCAACCTTAAACGCCTTGTCACTGGCGGCCGTCTTGGTGCCCTCAGCGGTGGATTTCTTGCGGGACCGGCTCATTCCTCAACCTTCCAGATGGCCTGATACAGTTCCGCCATGGCGTCATCCACCACTGCCGCCAGAGCCGCCAATTCAGGCCGTTCCGCCACAAATGGGTGGTCCTGCACGAAATCGCAGAAATGCTGTTGAGCAACAAAGGCCCGGTCCCCTGCCTCATGCTGAAAGCCTGGAAATGCTTCGCCGTGGGTGCGCGGGGCTTCCATGTCGTCCATGTCGTCGCTCATTCCTTCACTCTCAGCGCCACGCCCGGCCCGGTCGCAACCTGACCGCCATCGAGGAACTGCACGCCTTGGGCTTCGAGGACCGCCCTGAGCGCCGCAACGGTGCTATCTCGCAAGTCGTCACCGCGCTCTAACCGCGCGACGGTATCAGGGGACACGCTCGCCAGCTTTGCCAAGTCTCTCACGCCAAGCCCTGCCGCCGCACGGGCCATTTTACATTGAGCCGCTATCAAATCGTAACCCCGTTATGATTTATAGTGACGGGAACCCGCCACAGTGTAATCGTAACAATGTTCTGATTTAGAGCAATAGGCAACCTCGATGGCCATAGACCGCGCCGAGCCGTTCGCCCGATAACCCCGAGCCCATAAACCCGAAGGGAGTGGAAGCCATGACCGATAAGACCGACCGGATACCTCATCACGGCGTCACTCAACGCCACCTTCTCGCCGCCGCTGAGGATGCCAATACGCCGATCCACGCGGCATACCTCAAGTGGCTGGACCACCGTAAGCTTGGGGATGGCATGACGGAAGATGAGTTCGACGATCTGTGCGAGGAGCGTCGCGAGATGGTGGCAGAAATCTTCGACATGCCGGTGCAGGGTCCGAACGACATTCTGCTGAAACTCCTTTCCCTCACTGAGAACGGGGAAGACTTCATCGACGACGGCTATGGGCGCTGCGCTATGCTGCTCAAAGAGGCGCGCGCGATAGTCGGGGCCGATGCGTGACAATCCCGCCGTATGACCTTCGCCGTCACCGCATCGAAGCCCCGCCCAGCGCGGGGCTTTCGTCGTTTCTGCCGTGTCGCAATTGTCGCGGTTGTCGCACGGGGGGCGCACGAACCAGGACCACGAGAATCGGAACTGCCGGGGTGGAAGTCAGCCGATGCGGCCGGTTTTTACATTCTTGGGATGGTATGCCCAACTGTCGCATCAAGTCGTGTCCAAGCGCAAATAAGTTGGCGGGTTTTTTGGCGGGTAAAGTGACGACACCTGAAAATTCATCAATAATTTCAATGATAGGTGGCGGACGGGATGGGATTCGAACCCACGAGACGGTTCCCCGCCTACACACTTTCCAGGCGTGCGCCTTCGACCACTCGGCCACCCGTCCGGGGCCGTGTCTAGCCGCAAAGCCGGGGGCGATGCAAGAGGCTCCGTCACCTTCCGAAACCGCCCCCCCCCCCGGGCCGGGCCGGCGAACGGGGGCGGTACGGTCGCCCGAGCTTGCCTCGGCCCCGGCCAGTGCCTAGGCTGGCAGCGCCCCTCACTCCGATCCGCGCGAAGGAAATCCCATGCAGCTGCCCGTCGAGCCCGGCCAGACCGTCCGCAGCGAGAAGATGCGCGACGCCTGGCGGCTGTCGAACATGCTGCTCGGCATCATCGCCTTTGCGCTCGTGCTGTTCTTGCTGGTGCAGGCGCGTTTCGTGCTGATCTCGCTCGCCATCGCGATCATCCTGTTTTCGCTCACCTCCGAGGCGATCGCGGCAATCGGGCGGGTGCGGATCGGGCCGTTGCGGGTGCCGAGCTGGCTCGCCTCGATCGTTGCGCTCGCGCTGATCGCCTCGGGGCTGCTCACCGCGACTGCGGTGCTGCTCGCCCAGGCGAACGAGGTGGTGACAATGGCCGTCGCCTATGCCGGCCCCGCGCAGCGCGCGCTGGCGAGCCTGTTCGGCTGGATGGGCGCGGATGTCGAGCAGGCGGTGCTCGAATCGATCCAGAAGATCGAGATCGCGGGCTATCTCAGCACGCTGGCCGGGCAGGCCTCGAACCTGCTCTCGGCCGCGGTGCTGGTCATCCTCTTCGTCGGCTTCCTCTTCGCCGAGCGGATCTGGTTTCCGGCGAAACTCGAGAACCTGATGGGCAGCCCGGAAAGCGCGCGCAATGTCGAGCGCACGGTGGCGCGGATCATGCGGCGGGTGAACCACTATCTGCTGGTCAAGGCCGCGGTCTCGGCGGTCACCGGCGCGGCGGTCTGGGGGGTGTTCACCGCCGGCGGCTACGAGCTGGCGCTGCCGGTCGCGGTGCTGACCTTCGCGCTGAACTTCATCCCCTCGATCGGCTCGATCATCGCCACAGTGATTGCCGGGCTTGCCGCCTATATCCTGAGCCAGGACACCGCCGCGGCGCTGACCGTCTTCGCGATCTGCGGCGCGCTGCAATTCGTCATCGGCAACATCATCGACCCGATGCTGATGGGCCACGCGCTGCGGCTGTCGAGCTTCGGCATCATCATCTCGCTCGCCTTCTGGGGGGCGGTGTGGGGGCTGCCGGGGATGTTCCTCGCGGTTCCAATCATGGTCGCGCTGATGATCGTCTGTGCCCAGTCGCAGACCCTGCGCCCGCTCGCGGTGATCCTGTCGCGCGAGGGGCGGCCGGACAGCGAGTGATCCCGCCGCCCAGCGCTGCCCTGCCCGGTCTCAGCGGCTGTCCCCTTCCTCAGCGCCATCGTTGTCCGACAGCGTCACCGCATCGCGCCCGGCATCGAGCGGGTCGGTGGGCGGGGCGACGGGCTGCGCGGGCTCCGAAGGCACCACGCCATGCGGCACCACCGCCCCGGCGCCAGCCACCGGCACCGCAGCCGTGCCCCCCTGCCCCGCCTGCACCAGCGCCTCGGGATTGCGCAGCCAGATGTCGCGCTGCGCGAAGGGAATCTCGATTCCTTCCTCGACGAAGCGGGCGTTGATCTGGTGGTTGATCTCGGAGCGCACGCGGACGGTGAAGTTCACGTCCGACAGGATCGCGCGGATCTCGAAGTTCAGGCTGTCGGCGCCGAATTCGGTGAACAGCACGAAGGGCTCGGGGTTCATCATCACCAGCGGATGCGCCTCGGCGATCTCCTGCAGGATGCGCGCCACCTTACGGGTGTCGGTGCCATAGGCCACGCCCACTGGCACGATCAGCCGCCCGGTCTTGTTCGCCCGCGTCCAGTTCGTCACCTGGCCGCTGATCAGATCGGCGTTCGGCACGATCACCTCGGAGCGGTCGAAGGTCTCGATCCGGGTCGAGCGCACGGTGATCGCCTTGACGATGCCCTGCTGCGAGCCGACCTGGATCCAGTCGCCCTCGGAAATCGGGCGCTCGATCAGCAGGATGATGCCCGAGACGAAGTTCTGCACGATGGTCTGCAGGCCGAAGCCGACACCGACCGAGAGCGCACCGGCGACGATGGCGAGCGAGCTGAGGTCGATCCCCGCCGCCGAGATCGCCAGCACCGCCGACAGGAAGATGCCGATGTAGCCGATGCCCGAGACGATCGCGTTCTGGCCACCGCGGTCGAGCGAGGTCTTCGGCAGGATCGAGCTTTTCAGCGCCCCCTGCACCAGCCGCGTGACCGTATAGCCGAGGGTGAAGATCACCACGAGGGTGAGGAAGATGGTCGGCGAGATCTTCACCCCGCCAAGGTCGAAGCCGTTGCGGAACTGCGTCCACAGCTCCATCAGATCTTCGCGCCGCGCGCCCCAGATCAGCGCGAAGAGCGGCAGCGCGGCGATCGTCAGCACGAAGCCCGCCAGCACCGGCACCAGCGCCTCGCGCCGGCGTTCCTCGGAGCGGGTAAGAACCACCCAGAGCTCGGCCACGAAGCCCTGCAGCACGGCGACGATGCCGATCAGGCCAAGCGAGGTGATCGCCGGCCAGATCAGCGCATTCGCGGCGCTGACATAGCCGATCAGGCCAAGCACCGGCCCGACGAGGCCGAGCAGAATCAGCACGTTGGCGATCCAGCGCATCAGGTTCAGCCGGAAGGCCGCATCGTCGTCCTGCGCCTGCATGATCTTCAGCTGCCGGCGCACGAGCTGGCCGACGCGGAACAGCATCAGCCCGGCGAAGACCTGCAGCGGCGCCTGCAACACCGAGATCGCGGCATCGGCGCGCGCCGCCACCGCCTGCGCCTTGTCCGAGGCCATCACCCCCGCGCCGCCGAGGAAATCCTCGGCCCGCGGCGTGATCCAGTTGATCACCAGATACTCAAGCCCGACGGCCACCCCCATCATGACGACGTGGAAGCGGCCCTCGGCGCGGCCTTCCTCGGCGAGGCCGAGCGCGCTTTCCGCCCCGGGCTGGCCCGGGAAGACGCGGCTGCCCAGCCACCAGGCGGTGACGATGAGCAGCAGCACCACCGGCAGCTCGCGGAACAGTTCCATCAGGATCGGCCCGAAGAGCGAGCTGAGCTGCAGCGCGATGACGAGCAGCACGGCGCCGATGAAGGGCAGCAGCACCTGGCCAAGCGAGACGAAGCCCGAGATCAGGTTGCGCCCGCGCATTGCGGTCTTGCCCAGCAGCCAGCGGGTCATGCCGAGCATCCAGCGGCTGCCGCGCAGCATCAGGATGCCGGAGACGATCACCAGCACCGCGATCAGCGGCGCGCTGTTGCGCAGCGTGTCGTAATTGCTCGGCTGGGTGAAGCGCCAGATCGTCTCGTCGTAGATCCACGCCCCCATCCAGCGGAAAAGTGACAGCCCGTCGGTCCAGTTCACCGGGTTCAGCGCCGAGGGCGAGAGCCGCAGCAGTTTGACCGCCTGGCGCTCGCGCACCAGCTTGTCGATATTGCGGATGATGCTGTCGGCGCGTGTTGCGGCCTCGCCCGCGGTGATGCCCGGCGCCTGCAGCTTGGCCAGCGTGTCAGCCAGCTCGGCGCGGCGCTTGGCGATCGCGGGATCCTCGGTCTGGCCCTCGGCCGGCGGATCGCCAAGCGAGGCGATCTGACTTTTCACCGTGGCGATCTGGTCGGCGTTCACCCCCTGCGCATCGGTGAAGGTGGTGCGCCACGTCACCATCTCGGCGCGCAGCTCGGACAGCTTGGTGTCCGAGAGCTTGGCATCGGACACCGTCTGCTCGGCGGTGGTCGCCGTCTTGTTCCAGCTTTTGTAATCGGGGGTGTCGGGCTCCTGCGCGGCCAGCGGCAGCGCGAACAGCATCACCACAAGCCAGAGGCGCAGGACCCGCAGGATCATCCCTCGAACACCTCCGGCACGGCGCGGCCCGGACCGTCGAGCCAGGTCGGCACCGGCAGTCCCTTGCCCTTCAGGAAGGCCGGGTTGAACAGCTTCGACTGGTAGCGGTTGCCATAGTCGCACAGGATGGTGACGATGGTGTGCCCCGGCCCCATCTCGCGCGCCATGTGGATCGCGCCCGCGACGTTGATCCCCGACGAGCCGCCGACGCACAGCCCCTCTTCCGAGAGCAGGTCGAAGACCACGGGCAGCGCCTCGTCGTCATGGATGTTGAAGCTCATGTCGGGGGTGAAGCCCTCGAGGTTCTTCGTGATCCGCGCCTGACCGATGCCTTCGGTGATCGACGAGCCCTCGGCCTTCAACACGCCGGTGGTGTAGTAGCTGTGCAGCGACGCCCCGTCCGGGTCGGCCAGGGCGATCTTCACCCCTTTCGGTTGCAGCGCCATGCCGGTGCCGGCGAAGGTGCCGCCCGAGCCCACAGAGGCGACATAGCCGTGCACCCGGCCCTGGGTCTGCGCCCAGATTTCGGGGCCGGTGGTCTCGATATGCGCCTGCCGGTTCGCCACGTTGTCGAACTGGTTCGCCCAGATCACCCCGTTCGGGTCGGTCTTCGCAAGTTCCTTCGCCAGCCGCTCGGAATAGCGCACGAAGTTGTTCGGGTTCGAATAGGGCGCCGCCGGCACTTGCACCAGCTCGGCGCCGGCAAGGCGCAGCATGTCCTTCTTTTCCTGGCTCTGCGTCTCGGGGATCACGATCACCGTGCGGAAGCCCATCGAGGCGCCGACAAGCGCAAGCCCGATGCCGGTGTTGCCAGCCGTGCCCTCGACGATCGTGCCGCCGGGCTTCAGCTGCCCCTTGGCGATCGCGTCACGAATGATGAACAGCGCGGCGCGGTCCTTGACCGACTGGCCCGGGTTCATGAACTCGGCCTTGGCGAGGATGTCGCAGCCGGTGATCTCCGACGCCTTCCGAAGCCGGATCAGCGGCGTGTTGCCCACGGCCGCGGCCAGATCCTTGCAGATGGTCATGCCCATATCCTCGCGCAGTGAAATCAGAAGCCCAGACTTAGGCCGCAACCGCGGCCGCCTCAAGCCCCGTCGGAGGTCGCCTCGCCCGTGCCGGGGGCACCCTCCGCCTCGGCCCGCAGCCCCGGGCGCAGCCGCGCAAGCCACAGCGCCAGCACGACAAGCGGCGCGTTTTCCGCCTCGCCGGTCTCGATCAGGGACATCAGCCCGTCAAAGGAGATCAGATGCGAACGGATGTCCTCGCCTTCCGCCTCGATCCCGCCGATGCGGGCGCTGCCATCGGGCAGGTCCGCGAGGCCGAGATAGGTGAAAAGATATTCGCTCTTCGCCCCCACCGAAGGATAGAAACGCGGGGCCGCGATCAGCCGCGAGAGGGTGAGTCCCGCCTCTTCCTGTGCCTCGCGCCGCGCCGCGGTCTCGGGCGTCTCGCCGGCGTCGACCCGACCGGCGATCGGCTCGAGGCACCAGGGGTTCGCATCGCCGCGGGCCAGCGGGCCGGTGCGGAACTGCTCGACCAGCAGCACCCGGTCGCGCACCGGATCATAGGGCAGCACCACCGTGGCATCGCCCGAGACGAAGGCCGCACGTTCGAGCGGCGCACTCATTGCGCCGCCGAAGGTACGGTGGCGCAGGGTGTAATCCTCGACCGCGAAGAATTTCGTGTAGGGCCGCTCGAGCGCCTCGATCTCGACGTCGCCGGGCTGCGGCACCCGGCGCAGCGTCGCCGGGCGCGGCGCCTGTGCCCTGAGCCGCGAGGCGGCACGCACGAGGATCAGCGGATAGCGGCGGATCGCCGCCTCGAGCGGCAGCACGCCCCGCAATGCCATGTATTCGGCAACGGCCTCGGTCACCGTCTCGCCCCAGCGCTCGCGCCAGAGGTCGAGATCCCACGCCGAACCGGGCTGCCAGTGCGCCGCGCCCTCGAGGTAGCTGCGCGCCGTCACCCGGCCGCCCTCCGCAAGCGCGACCTCGACCGGGCCGGCGTGATAGCCCGCCTCGTAAAAGTCGAGCCGCGGCACCTCGGCGGGCGCGATCTCGGCCACGAGGCCCGGCACCCCGGCACGCCCCGGCACCAGCATCGGGAAGGACAGCTCCTCGCCCCGGGCATCAAGCGCGACGCGCGCCTCGTGCCCGGGAAGATGGGCGGCGCGCGTCTCGACCGGTCGCCCGAGAACCCGCTCCAACAGCGGAAGATGGCACAAAGTCCCGAAAAAGAAATGAAGTTCCGCCACTGTTCCCGCCTGCCCCTGCCCCGCTCGGGTCGCAAGGCGGCGTGTCACTGCCAGCGCCGGGCGGCCCAGGCCGAGAGGATAGCGGAAAGCACGCCCCCCAGAAAGAGCATGGCGATCACGTCGAGCTGAACCGCTGCCGCCCCGAGCCCGAGCCCCTGGGCGACGACGTCGGTCAGGGCCTCGCTCAGCCCGTGATAGCGGCCGCGCAGCATCCGCGCCATCATCTGCAGCGCACCGAGATAGAGCAGCACCGTCAGCGCCAGCCACAGCGCGGCGCGCAGCCCGACGCGGGCCGCGCCGGCCATCGTCGCCTGCGGCGCCCGGCCGATCACCCGCCAGCCGATCAGCCAGCCGAAGGACATCGACATCAGCCCGGCTCCCTGGTCCCGCGTCCCGGCCGGCAGGTAGGGCAGAATCGCCGAGGCGGTGAAGAAGCCGGTGAGCGCAAGTCCGATCCCGGCGACCAGCTTCGCCGCCGTCGGAAGCGCTCCGCGCGAGCTGCGCAGGATCACCCTCTGCATCGGATACCTCGTCACATTCACACTTCGTCAAGCAAAAATGACTAGCAGCCGAATGTGGCGCAAATGAGGAGCAGCCTCAGCCCTTCAGCGCCTGATAGGCGGCCAGCGCCCGCGCGCGGCCCGCGGCAAGATCGACGAGCGGCGCAGGCGGCGGCGCGGCCGGATCGAGGTTCCACGACTGCGGCGCGGCCGCGAAGAAGGCCTGCGCCCCCGGCGCGCCGGCGGCCAGATAGTGCCGACGATAGCGCCCGTCCGGGTCGAACTTCGCCGCCTGCCCCTCGGGATTGAAGATGCGGAAGAAGGGCGAGGCGTCGGGTCCCGATCCCGCCACCCATTGCCAGCCCATCGCATTCGACGCCGGATCCCAGTCGATCAGCGTCTCGGCGAACCACGCCAGCCCGACGCGCCAGTCGGTCAGCAGGTGCTTCGTCAGATAGGAGGCCGTGATCATCCGGGCGCGGTTGTGCATCGTGCCGGAGACGAACAGCTCGCGCATCGCCGCATCGACGAAGGGCTCGCCGGTCTGCCCGCGCCGCCAGCGCTCGGCCGCGGCGCTGTCGCCCTGCCAGGGGAAGGCGTCCCACTCCGGGCGCCAGTTGCGGCTCCCAAGCTCGGGAAAATGGGCCATCAGGTGCCAGGCGAAGTCGCGCCAGACGAGTTCCTTGAGGAAGGTCTCGGCCCCCACCGCCCCCGCCTCCATCCCGGGACGGCCCGCGTGCCAGAGGGTGCGGGCGCTGATCTCGCCCCAGGCGAGGTTCTCGGACAGGCCCGAGGTGCCGGGCTCGGCGGGCAGGTCACGCCGCGCGGCATAGGTCTCGATGCCGCTTTGCAGGAATCGGTCAAGGCGCGCCAGCGCGGCCGCCTCGCCCACCTGTGCATGGCGCGCAACGACCGCCGCGCCACGGTTCATCTCCGCGCCGAGGCGCCAGTCGCCGAGGGCCTCGCTCGCCGGCCAGCTGTGCGGCGGGCGCAGCGCGGTGACGGCGGGCAGCGGCGCCCCCGGATCGCGCCCGCGCACCGCCTTCCAATAGGGGGTAAAGACGCGATAGGGACCGCCCTGCCCGGTCTCGACCGTCCAGGGATCGAACAGCACCTGCCCCGGGAAGGACCGCGCCTCGACACCTGCGGCCTTCAGCGCCGCCTTGACCGCAATGTCGCGCGCCTTCGCGGCCGGATCGAGATCGCGGCTCCAGCAGACCGCCGTCGCCCCGGTCTCGGCGATCAGCGCCAGAAGCGTGTCCAGCGCCGCGCCCCGGCGCAGCACCAGCCGCGCGCCGATCTGGCCGAGCGCCGCGGCGAAGGCTGCCAGCGCCTCGCCAAGCCGCCAGCGCGGCGCCGCCCCCCAGGCCTCGGCCACCGCGTCGAGCACGAAGACCGGGATCACCGGACGGCCGCTTGCGGCGGCGGCACTCAAGGCCGGATGATCGGCCAGCCGGAAATCCCGCCGCAGCCACAGGATGATCGCCCCATCTTCGCCCATCGTCCGCTTCCCTGCTCCAATCCCGCCTTCCAAGTCCTTGCGAAGGCTCGCTTTCCCAAAGCCTGCCTGCGGCAACTGCCCCTTCGGCAGGCATCGCGCCGCGCTCACGGGCGAAACACGCAGGCCGCACGACAATTTGCTTGTCGTGCCGTTTTCCGCGGTCTAGCGTCGCTTTTGAAGCCCCTCGCAGCTTCCCGCAGCATCCACTCAATACAGGATCACAGTGCTCTGATGAAGAAATCTTCCCTGCTCCTGGCCGGTGTCGCGGCCTCCGTCCTGGCGGCGCCCGCGCTTGCCGCCGACAAGGACCTGCTCGTCTTCGACTGGGCGGGCTTCGAGGTGCCCGGCCTGTTCGAGACCTACAAGGAAAAATACGGCGACAGCCCGACCTATGCCTTCTACGGCGACGATGACGAGGCCTATCAGAAGGTCGCTTCGGGCTTCAAGGCGGACGTCGTGCACCCCTGCTCGCAGATGGTGTCGAAATACCGCGACGCCGGCCTGATCGAGCCCTGGGACATCTCCAAGATCCCGGCCTTTGCCGATCTCGACCCGAAGTTCCTCGACAGCCCGATCTTCAAGGATGACGGCGGCGTGTGGTACCTGCCGACCGACTGGGGCGTGACCGCGATCGCCTACAACCCCGAGCAGGTGCCGGCCGAGGATGTGGCGACGCTGCAGGTCTTCGTGAACCCGAAATACAAGGGCCGCACCTCGCTGCCGAACTCGTCGGACGACGTCTGGGCGCTCGCCTATCTGGCGACCGGCGTCACCGACTGGACCAAGGTCACCGACGACCAGTTCAAGGCCGCCGCAGACTGGCTGCGCAAGGCCAACGAGAACGTGCAGAGCTACTGGGCCGACCCCTCGGAGATGTCGCAGATCATGGCCTCGGGCGAAGTGCTCGTCGCCTGGTCGTGGAACGACGGCGTCGCCTACCTCAAGGCCGACAACTACCCCGTCGCCTTCCAGCGCGAGGCGAAGGAAGGCTCGTCGACCTGGTTCTGCGGCTACGTCAACATGAAGAATGCGCCCGGCTCGGAAGAGAAGGCCTATGACTTCATGAATTCCTGGCTGCGCCCCGAGGCCGCCAAGCCGCTGATCGACGAGATCGGCTATGGCCATTCGAACACCAAGGGCATGGCGATGCTCTCGGACGAGGAAAAGCTCGACGCCGGCCTTGGCCCGATCAATGCGCCGATCCTCGCCCAGGTGCCGAACGATCCGAAGCTGCGCGAAAAGCAGCTGGCCGAGTTCGAGAAGATCAAGGCGGGGTACTGAGCCCTGCCCGCAAGGACCGTTCAGGGGCGCCTTCGGGCGCCCTTTTCCTGTTCGCCCCCCTTGCGCCGCCGCGGCGGTCGCGGAAAAGGTGCATGGTCCCGCCCCCTTGTGCCGGCCGGCCGCCCCCCCTATATTGGCGCTGTCCGGGGCAACCCGGTCTATGGGCATAAACGCGCACAGAATAAGCGGATCGGACCCGGGGGCGGTACCCGGCGGCTCCACCAAAACTCCCTCGTTGGGGGCACATGGGGCCGAAATAGGATCGACGAACGTCTAAAGGTGTTTGCTTTGTCTCGGTGAGCTACCACCGTCATCGGTGCAAATTGTACAGTTGCCAACGACAACCGTGCTCCGGTGGCTCTGGCTGCGTAAGCAGTTCGAGTACCGAAACTTAAGTCCTTGCGCTTAGCCGCGTAAGGCGGGGCCCGCAGGAGCCTGGCAACAGAATCCTGCACCTTCCCCCCTTATTTTTAACGCTTGCGTAATCGCCATCTGCGATCGTCTCTTCATCACGAGACGAGGCAATGCGACAGATGGACAAGCTGCAGATTCTCGATGACTGGTTCCAGCGGGTCTGGATCGGCGGCGCCTATGCCGAGATCGGCTCGTTCTATACCGAAGATTTCCTCGCTTCCGGCGTCATGCCCGGGCTCGAGCTGCGCCCGACCGATTTCGCCGAGCTGATCCCCGCTCTCAAGGAGATGATCTCCGAGCCCTCGGTCACCTACCTGCGCCATTTCGAGAATGACGAGTGGCTGTGGACGCTGATGCTGATCCGCGGCCGCGCCGCCGAGACGCATGCGCCGCTTGAACTGACGGCGCAGATCGCGCTGCGCTTCGAGGGCGACAAGATCGCCGAGGCGCACAACCATTTCGACGTGCTCGCCTTTCTCGAGGGTGTCGGCATGCTGCCGCCCGACACGCTGGCGCTGTGCCTTGCGGGCGAACATCTGGACTAGCGCCCGCCCGCGCCCCCTCTTCCCTTGCGCGCCAAATCCCCTATGCTGAGCGCAAAGGAAAGGGTCCACGCGATGCGCACAATCGACTACGGCAACCTCATGCACAAAGCCATGCGCGGCCTGATCCAGACCGTGCTGACCGATATCTCGGAAAACGGCCTGCCCGGCGCGCATCACTTCTTCATCACCTTCGACACCCGCCACCCCGAAGTCGAGATGGCCGAGTGGCTGAAGTCGCGCTACCCCGAGGAAATGACCGTGGTGATCCAGCACTGGTTCGAGAATCTCGCCGTCACCGATGACGGCTTCTCGATCACCCTGAACTTCGGCAACAGCCCCGAGCCGCTCTATATCCCCTTCGATGCCGTGCACACCTTCGTCGACCCCTCGGTCGAGTTCGGCCTGCGCTTCGAGACGCAGGATTTCGACGAGGACGAGGAGGAGGACGAAGAGGAAGACGAGGATCAGGCCCCGGTCGTCGAGGCGAAACCGCGCGGCGAGGCCGAGGTCGTCAGCCTCGACAAGTGGCGCAAGTAAGCGCCTGCGGTATACCTCTGCATACTGATTGCAAAACAGGTTCCGGCGTCTTATGACGCCCGGGAAGGTTTTGCGCAATTCACGGAGGCCCAGGATGACCGCAACCCGTACCGAGACCGACAGCTTCGGTCCGCTCGAAGTTCCCGCCGACAAGTACTGGGGCGCGCAGACGCAGCGCTCGGTGATGAACTTCCCGATCGGCTGGGAGCGTCAGCCGAAGCCGATCATCCGTGCCCTCGGCGTGATCAAGAAGGCCGCCGCGCTGGTGAACAAGGCGCAGGGCGACCTGGACGCGCAGATCGCCGACGCGATCGCCGCCGCCGCCACCGAAGTGATCGAGGGCAAGCTCGACGACAACTTCCCGCTCGTCGTGTGGCAGACCGGCTCCGGCACGCAGTCGAACATGAACGCGAACGAGGTGATCTCGAACCGTGCGATCGAGATGCTCGGCGGCGTGATGGGCTCGAAGAAGCCGGTGCACCCGAACGACCATTGCAACATGGGCCAGTCGTCGAACGACACCTTCCCGACCGCGATGCATGTCGCGATCGCGATGCAGGCGCGCGACGTGCTGCTGCCGGGGCTCGAGAAGCTGTCGAAGGCGCTCTGGGCGAAGTCCGACGAGTTCAAGGACATCATCAAGATCGGCCGCACCCACACGCAGGACGCGACGCCGCTGACGCTCGGCCAGGAATTCTCGGGCTATGCGACGCAGGTCGACCGCGGCATCGAGCGGGTGAAGCTCGCGCTCCCGCACATCTACGAACTGGCCCAAGGCGGCACCGCCGTCGGCACCGGGCTGAACACCCGCGTCGGCTGGGACAAGCGCATCGCCGCCGCCATCGCCGAGATCACCGGCCTGCCCTTCGTCACCGCGCCGAACAAGTTCGAGGCGCTCGCCGCCCATGACGCGATGGTGTTCTTCTCGGGCGCACTGAAGACGGTCGCCGCCTCGCTCTTCAAGATCGCGAACGACATGCGCCTCTTGGGCTCGGGCCCGCGCTCGGGTCTGGGCGAGCTGATCCTGCCGGAAAACGAACCCGGCTCGTCGATCATGCCGGGCAAGGTCAACCCGACCCAGGCCGAGGCGCTGACCATGGTCTGCGCCCATGTCATGGGCAATGACGCGGCGGTGGGCTTTGCCGGCTCGCAGGGCCATTTCGAGCTCAACGTCTACAACCCGATGATGAGCTACAACGTGCTGCAGTCGATGCAGTTGCTCGGCGACTCGGCCTCGGCCTTCACCGACAACATGGTGGTCGGCACCAAGGCGAACGTGGCGCGCATCGACAAGCTGATGAAGGAGAGCCTGATGCTGGTCACCGCGCTCGCCCCCACCATCGGCTATGACGCGGCGACCAAGGTCGCGAAGACCGCGCACAAGAACGGCACCACGCTGCGCGAGGAAGCGATCGCACTTGGCTATGTCGACGGCGAGACCTTCGACCGCATCGTGCGCCCCGAGGACATGATCGGCCCGAAGGGCTGATCGATCCCGGCGCAGAGGCGCCGGATGGAAACCGGAAAGGCGGCCCTCACCGGCCGTCTTTTTGCTTGGCCCCGGCCGTCGCAAGAGGGGGCGCCCCCCCCTCCCCGGCTCAGGGCGTGACCGCGTAAAGGATGAAGCCCGAGGCCGGGGCGTAGCTCTCGTAAAGCGCGCGCGCCGTCGTGTTCGTCTCGGCGGTGAGCCAGCGCACCGAGCCATAGCCACGCTCCCGGGCGAAGGCGCGGACATGGTCGATCAGCGCCCGGCCGACACCCTGTCCCCGCGCCTCGGGCAGGGTGAAGAGGTCGCTCAGGTAAACCACTATCCCGCCCGAAAGCGAGCGGTGCATCAGAGAATACTGCACGAGGCCGAGGGCACGCCCCGTCTCGTCGCGGGCGATGTCGGCCCAGAAGGGCTCGGTTTCCGAGCGTATCCAGTCCCAGACCTGCGGCTCGGCCGCCCGCGCGTCGGTCTTGTAGAAGGCGGCATAGGCGCGGAAGAGCGTCTCCCACTCGGGGCGGTCGGCGGGGCGGACGGGGGAGATGGTGACGGTCATGGGGCACTCCTTTTCCCCAAGGGACCCCGCCCACGTGGCAGGCGCAAGGGGGCAAAATGGCAGACGGGGCGCGGCTTTGGCCGGATCCGCCTCTTGCGCCCGACGCACCCGGGCGCTTTTCTGGCGCGAACCACCGGAGAGCTCATGCAGACCCTGACGCAATCGCCGCTCGATCCTGCCTTCGTGCAGAGCCCCTACCCGTTCTATGACCGGGTGCGGGCGACAGGGGCCTTCGCGGTCTGGCAGGACTATGACCTGCCGGTCTCGGCCCGCGCCGTGGTGGTCGGCGCCGCGCTGCGCGACCGCCGGCTTGGCCGCGAGGCGCCGCCCGAGCACGCGCCCGAGATCCCGCCCCACCTCGCCCCCTTCTACGCGGTCGAGGCGCATTCGATGCTGGAGCTGGAGCCCCCGCGCCACACCCGGCTGCGCCGGCTGGTGCTGCGCGCCTTCACCTCGGCGCGGATCGCGGCGCTCGGGCCCGAGATCGAGCAGCTCGCCGAAGCGCTGATCGCCCGTTTTCCCGAGCAGGGCGGCGACCTGCTCGCCCATTTCGCCCGGCCGCTGCCAGTGATTATCATCGCCCGGTTGCTGGGCGTGCCCGAGGAACGCGCGGACGACCTTCTGTCCTGGTCGAACGCAATGGTCGGCATCTATCAGGCCCGCCGCACGCGGGAGAGCGAGGCCGCCGCCGTCGCCGCGACCGAGGCCTTCGTCGACTTCCTCGGTCGCTATATCGAGGAGCGCCGGCGCCGCCCGGGCCACGACCTGATCACCGAGCTGATCGCCGCCGAGGAGGCGGGCGACCGGCTCAGCCGCGACGAGCTGATCGCGACCTGCATCCTGCTGCTGAACGCCGGGCACGAGGCGACCGTGCACACCATCGGCAACGGGGTGAAGACGCTTCTCGAAACCGGCACCGGCGCCGATTGGCTGACGCCCGACCGGATCGAGGGCACGGTCGAGGAGATCTTCCGCTTCGACCCGCCGCTGCATCTGTTCACCCGCTGGGTCTACGAGGACCTCGAGATCGGCGGCCAGGCCTTTCGCCGCGGCGACCGGGTCGGGCTGCTGCTCGCCGGCGCGAACCGCGATCCGGGGCCGTGGGAGGAGCCCGCCCGCTTCAATCCCGGCCGGCCACAGCAGGTGAATTTCAGCTTCGGTGCCGGGGCGCATTTCTGCATCGGCGCGCCGCTCGCCCGGCTCGAGCTGCAGCGCGCCCTGCCGGTGCTGTTCCGAGCGCTCCCCGATCTGCGGCTGGCCGCCCCGCCGCGCTATGCCGACCTTTACCATTTCCACGGGCTCGAGCGGCTCGACCTGTCATGGTGAGCGCCGCCCCGTCTTCCCCGCCCCCGCCCGATATGGCACAGTATCACCATGGCTGACCTGACCAATCTCAACCGCTTCCGCAAGCAGAGGGCCCGCGCCGAGAAACGCGCGCAGGGCGACGAGAATGCCGCGAAATTCGGCCGCACCAAGGCGCAGCGTACGCTTGAGGAAACGCAGGCCGCGCAGGCCCGCGCCCGGCTCGACGCGCATCGGCGCGAGGGCGACGAGACGCCATGAGCCGGCCGCGCAAGCATTCGCTGACGCTGCACGGGCACCGCACCTCGGTGTCGCTCGAAGACGAGTTCTGGGCCGGGCTGCGCGAGATCGCGGCCGAGCGCGGCCTCGGCATCAACGAGATCGTCACCGAGATCGATGATGCGCGGGTGACCGAATCCGGGCTGGCAACGGCGATCCGGCTTGCCGTGCTTCGCCACTATCGGGCGCGGGCGGGCTCAGCCGGGTAGCGCGCCGCGCACCAGGGCCTCACCGGCCGCGGCCAGCTCCTTGCGCCCGGCAAAGGCCGCGACCTCGAGCGGCGGGTGGAACACCACCTCGACCCAGCCCTGCCGCGGCGCCGCCAGCACCTTGAGCAGATGCGGCCCGAAGGACATGTCGCCCCACCAGCCGTAAAAGCGCGGGTCCTCGCCCTCGGGGGCATTGTAGACCACCGTCACCGGCTGCACCCGCATCACCTTGTCGAGCCCGTCACTGTAGAAGGCCTGAAACAGCGTCGGCTTGAACGGCAACACGCGGCGGCCGTCGGTCGAGGTCCCCTCGGGGAAGAACAGCAGATGGTGGCCGGCGCGGATGCGCTCCTCGAACAGCGCCTGCTGCGCCTTCGCCTCGCGCGGGTCGCGGCGGATGAAGACGGTGCCGGTCGCGCGCGCGAGCACGCCGATGCCCGGCCAGCGCGCCACCTCGGCCTTCGAGACGAAATAGACCTTCTGGCAGGCATTGAGCGAGAAGATGTCGAGCCAGGACACATGGTTCGCCACCACGGCGCCGATCTCGGTCATCGGCGCGCCCCGGACACGGTAGCGGATGCCCATCAGCGGGAAGACGGCGCGGCAGACGGCACGGGTGATGTGCGGCGTCCAGGGCCGCGCAGCGCCGTGCAGCGGCCGCTCGATCAGCCGCGCCAGCAGCAGCAGCGTCAGCCCGCCATAGATCACCGTGGCCATCGCCCCGCCCCGGCGCAGCACGCGCAGCTTGCCGGCAAGGCTCAGCGGCGCGACATCGGGTTCGGGCTCGCCATGCCAGGTCGGGCTCACGGCTTTGCCTCGGCGCGGCGGGTGTAGAACTCGCGGTGCTTGTCGGACATCGCCTGCGTGTCCATCAGCAACAGCACGTCGGTGGTATTGAAGGGCTCGTCGATGAAGGCCCCCTCGCCCACGAAGCCGCCAAGCCGCAGGTAGGCCTTGATCAGGTTCGGCATCTCGGCCATCGCCTGACGGCGGTCGAGCTCGGCCTCGGGCACCAGGTCCATCGGCTGGAAATGTTCGGCCAGCGCCCGCACGCGCAACGCCTCGGGGGCGAGGTGGTGGTGGTGCAGCCAGGCGAGCGGCATCCGTAGCGCCGCGGCATCGGTGCCATGGAAGGAGGCGACGCCGAAGAGAATCTCGATGCCGTTCGCCAGCACGTAATCCGCAAGCCCGTTCCACAGCATCAGCATCGCCGCCCCGCCGCGGTGATCGGGGTGCACGCAGGAACGGCCGAGTTCGAGCAGCTTGCGCCCCGAGCGGCGCAGCGCCGTCAAGTCGTATTCGTTGTCGCAGTAATAGCGGCCGAAACGCTCGGCCCGATCCGAGGGCAGCAGCCGGTAGGCGCCGACGACATGGTCGAGATCGTCCGCGTTGCGCGTGGGGTCGATCAGCACGAGATGGTCATAGACCGCGTCGAATTCGTCGATCTCGAGCCGTCCCGCATGATCGACGAGCGGCCCGTCCCCGCCGAGCTCCTCGACGAAGACCTCGTAGCGCAGCCGTTGCGACGCCTTCAGATCACGCGCGTCGCGCGCCAGGCGGATTTCATACGCGAGCGGTTCGGAAACCATCAGCACCAACCCCTTGTCCCTGCCGCGTTTCTAGGACAGGCGGCGGGCGCGATGCAATGCCGCGTGGCGTGTTCCATCGCGTCTTGATTCCCGCGCCGACTGTGCGATGGTCGGAAACCCTAGGCCAGGCTGAAAGTTAACGCTTTCTCAACCCTGGTCTGGAATAACGAGGAACAACTGGACCCTGCGTCCGTCGATCACCTGTTTGCCCGCATGCTCGAAATTCACCGTGACTTTCTCGCCGACACGCGACTGCACCTGACCGACGCCCCAGTCCGGCGCCTGGGGATTGCGCACCAGCATCCCCGGTTCGAGAAATTCGTTCATCCTGCTCTCACCTCCGGATTGCGCCATGCAGACTGACCTGCCCGAGACCGAAGCCGATCTGGCGGCCCTCGTCGGATCGCGACTCTGCCACGACCTTATCAGCCCATTGGGCGCGATCGGCAACGGGGTGGAGCTGCTGACGATGTCGGGCGTGGCGATGAGCCCCGAGTTGCAGCTGATCGCGGAAAGCATCGCCTCGGCCAATGCCCGGGTGAAGTTCTTCCGCATCGCCTTCGGCCAGGCCAGCGCCGAACACCGCCTCGGCCGGCCCGAGCTGGTGACGCTGATGAAGGCGCTGTCGCAGGGCGGGCGCATGGCCTACGACTGGCAGGTCGAGGGCGACCAGCCGCGCCGCGCGGTCAAGCTCGCCTTCCTCGCGATCCTCTGCCTCGAGCCGGCCTTGCCGCGCGGCGGCACCATCACCATCCGGCACGAGGATGGCGCATGGCTGGTGAGCGCCAGGGCAGAGCGCACGAAATCCGACCCGGCCCTGTGGGCGAACCTTGATGGCGAGCCGAGCGCGATCAGCCCGGCGCAGGTGCAGTTCGCCCTGCTGCCGCGTGCGGCGGCGGCGCAGGGGCGCGCGTTGCGGTGGGAGATCTCCGACACCGGCGCCGCCATCGCCTTCTGAGAAAAAGGCCCCGCAGCACTGCGGGGCCTTCGTCTTTCCGGATCCCGTATCCGGGCTCAGGTGCGGCAGGTGCCGTCGCCGGTGACCAGATACTTGAACGAGGTCAGCTGCTCCGCCCCCACCGGGCCGCGCGCATGCAGCTTGCCGGTGGCGATGCCGATCTCGGCGCCCATGCCAAACTCGCCGCCATCCGCAAACTGCGTCGAGGCGTTGCGCATCAGGATCGCCGAATCGAGCCTCTGGAAGAACCGCGCCGCCACCGCGTCATCCTCGGTCAGGATCGATTCGGTGTGGTTCGAGCCATAGCGGCGGATATGGGCGATGGCGCCGTCGACACCGTCGACGATCTTCGCCGCGCAGATCATGTCGAGGAACTCGCGGCCGAAATCGTCGGGCGCGGCGGGCACCGTGCCCGGCACCTTCAGCAGATCGCCCTCGGTGCGCACCTCGACACCCGCGGCGACAAGATCCTCGACCAGAACCGGCCCGTGCTTTTCATAGAAAGCCCGGTCGATCAGCAGGCATTCCATCGCGCCGCAGATCCCGGTGCGCCGGGTCTTGGCGTTCAGCACCACCCGCCGCGCTTTGGCGACATCGGCCGCGCCATCAGCGTAGATGTGGCAGATCCCCTCGAGATGGGCAAAGACCGGCACCCGCGCCTCGCGCTGCACGAGGCCCACAAGCCCCTTGCCGCCGCGCGGCACGATCACGTCGATATAGGCCACGGCGTGCAGCATCTCGGTCACCACCGCACGGTCGCGGGTGGGGACAAGCTGGATCGCCGCCTCGGGCAGGCCGGCGGCGCGCAGCCCCTCGACCATGCAGGCATGGATCGCCCGGCTCGAATGAAAGCTTTCCGATCCGCCGCGCAGGACCACCGCATTGCCGGCCTTCAGGCACAGCGCACCGGCATCCGCCGTCACGTTCGGCCGCGATTCATAGATCACCCCGATCACGCCGAGCGGCGTGCGCACGCGCTGGATATGCAGCCCCGTGGGCCGGTCCCATTCGGTGATGACCGTGCCGACCGGATCGGGTTGCGCGGCGACCGCCCGCAGCCCGGCGACGATCGAGGCCACCCGCCCCTCGTCAAGCTTCAGCCGGTCGAGCATCGCGGGCGTCAGCCCCTTTTCGGCCCCGAAGGCCATGTCTTCGGCGTTGGCGGCGAGAATCTCGTCCATATGCGCCAGCACCGCATCGGCGGCCGCGGTCAGCGCCGCCTCCTTGGCGGCCGCTGGCGCATAGGCAAGCTCGGCGGCCGCGGCGCGCGCGGCGGCGCCCATGGTGTCGATCAGGCTTTTGGCGTCAAATGCGTCCGTCATGGCAGGCTCCTTCGCTGTCGGTCCGATATAGGACCGGCGCGGGAACCGGGCAAGCGCGCAGGCGCCCCGGACGAGTCAATGCGCAGCTTTCGGGCTGTGCAGGAGACAGGTCATGTTCCGGGAAGGGAGGGAAATGGCGCGGTTGACGGGGCTCGAACCCGCGACCCCCGGCGTGACAGGCCGGTACTCTAACCAACTGAGCTACAACCGCGCATTTCAGCGCTCGGCGATCGGGGAGGTGGCGCGGTTGACGGGGCTCGAACCCGCGACCCCCGGCGTGACAGGCCGGTACTC
>VSSQ01000606.1_pt1 | contig 20427 bp, 22 predicted proteins | sample 4763081 | NCBI WGS metagenome assembly VSSQ01 (sample SAMN12137344, study PRJNA551015) | bioreactor metagenome | isolation source: SDC9 anaerobic chlorinated ethene degrading culture | place: USA: Knoxville, Tennesee | collected 2015-01-01
TTTTTTCTTCTACAATCTTTTTATTTCCTCTATAACTTTATTAATATTTATTTTTGCAAGATTAATAGATGAATCATCGTTAAACATATCAATATTATCTACTACTATATAGTAATAGCATACCCCATATTTCCTTTTTATGATAAGCTCATAATCTCTATTATCTATTTTCTCATAATCTCTATTTGCTAATATTGTTATTTCCTTTATTTCTGAAATATTTAAACTTCCTAAATTGATAAGTTTATTATATATAAATAGTGAAAAAATATTGTTTTCTTCATATATATCTTTAGTATCAATTATCTCTTCATAGCGTGTTATTATTTCTCTTGATAATATATTGGTTAAATAATCTCGAGTTATTTTTATATCTTTTATATTATTAGAGAATATATAGGCTAAATCATCTAAAGATGCTTCATCTTTCATTTCAATTATCTTATTTATTCTTTCAATATTAACGTAACATTGTTACATTGTAAATAGTTTTTTTATAATTTATAGGAAATTTAAAAATTTTTACTTTTTGTTTCACACTATTAAAAAAAGGAGAAACTAATAGTGTTATCTCCTTTTTCAAATTATTTTAATTATTCTATTATAATCTACATTCAATTATGCATATAATTTATGCACTAAACTTATTTATTTTTTTGTATATATTTTTCGATTTCTTCTGCAACTATTTTTGCATGTGATGCTGCTCTAACCACAGTTTTAGCTCCAGTAACTACATCTCCTGATGCAAAAACCCCGTCTCTTGTTGTATGACCATATTCATCTGTTAATAGAAGCCCCCACTTATTTGTTTCAAGTCCTGTTGTATTTGAAACAATATTATTCTTTGGAGATTGACTTACAGCAATTATTATTGAATCACATTCAAATAGTCCTTCTTTTCCTTCAATAACTATAGTACTGATTTTTCCATCTTCATCTACAACATTTTCTGTTTCTATATATTTAACACCTTCTTCTGTTAACTCTACAGGAGACTTAAACAACTCAAACTTAATTTCATCTGAAATTGCTCCTTCTAACTCAGCTTTTGTTGCAGGTATATTTTCCATTCCTTTTCTATATAAAATATATACTTCTTTAGCACCATTTCTTTTGGCTGTTCTGGCTGCATCCATCGCAACATCTCCAGCTCCTATTACACATACTTTATTTCCCAAATTATAAACACTAGGTGATTTTAAATAATCTATTGCATAATGTACATGTCCTAAACTTTCACCTTTTATATCTAATGTCTTAGGATTCCATACTCCAGTACCTATAAATATAGCTTTATATCCATCAAAGAAAAGTTTATCTAAGGTTAAAACAGGTCCAACTAATGTATTTGGTCTTATTTTAACTCCTAACTCAATTAATCTTTCTTCATAATGATCTATAATACTATTGGGAAGTCTAAATTCTGGTATTCCATATCTTAATACTCCACCTATTTTGTCATGTGAATCAAATATAGTAACTTTATATCCTTTTTGCGCTAATATGAATGCTATAGTTATTCCAGCTGGTCCTCCACCTATTATTGCAATTCTTTCTTCTAATTCTTTTTCTTTTTCAAGCTTTATGTTTTCTAAATAATATTTTGATACATGCTTCTCTATATCACAAAAGCTTACTGGTTCGTCTTTTATTCCTCTAATACAATTTCCTCTACATTGGTCTTCATGAGGGCATACTATAGCACAAACTAATGATAGTGGATTATTTTGAAATAAAATTTCCCCAGCCTTTGCTATTTGCCCTTCTTTAAATAATTCTATAACTTCTGGAATAGAAGTATTTATAGGACAGTGTGCTTGGCATCTTGGTTTTTTACACATATAACATCTATTTGCTTCCATTGCTAATTCCTTCATAATTAACACTCCCCCTTTTCTTTAGTTAAATTCAGTCTTTATATTATATCATCATACTTAATATTAAATAAAGATAAACTTCTTTCCAAAATTCCATTTAAATATGCCAGTACAATTCCATAATTAGTTATCGGAACATTTTTTTCTCTACATTGATTTACTCTATTAACTACAGTTTTCCTATTAATCATACATGCTCCACAATGAATTATTAAATCATATTTATCCATATCCTCAGGAAAGTCATGAAAAATACTATAATCATATGTTAATTCTGCTCCAACATAGTTATTTAATAGCTTTGGAATTTTAACTCTTCCAATATCCTCATGAGAAACATTATGAGTACAGCTTTCTGCCATTAATATTCTTGAATCTTTATTTAAATTTTTTATTTGTAATGCTCCTTTTATAAACTCTTCAAAGTCTCCTTTTCGCCTTGCAAATAGCATTGAAAAACTTGTTAAATTTATGTTTTTAGGAACAATCTTGTCTACTTCTTTAAATGCTTGAGAATCTGTTATTACTAAATCTACATCTTTTATATCTTCAAGTGCACTTTTAAGTTCTGTATCTCTAACAACATAACTTTTTATTCCATGATCTAAACAATCCCTTATACATTGTACCTGTGGTAGTATTATTCTTCCCTTTGGAGCTTCTGAGTCTATTGGGACAACTAAAATTACTTTACTATTATATTCAAGCAGATCCCCTACTATTGGAAGTTCTTCTTCCTCCTGCTGCAATATATTTATAAGTTTATCTCTTAATAAATCTATACCTTCACCTGTTTGTGATGATAAAAATATTGAATCATTGAATTTACTTTTTAATTCTTCTAATATATTTTCTTTTACACTATCGCATTTATTTATAACAATTATATAAGGTATATTATATTTTTTAAAATTTCTCTTAATTTCTTTAAACTTTTTCAAATCAATATCATTAATATCAAAGATATAAATTGCTACATCTGTTCTTTTAATAATATCTAATGTTTTTTTTATTCTTATTTCCCCAAGTTCACTTTTATCTTCAAACCCTGCTGTATCTATCATCAAAATTGGTCCAACTGGTATAAGCTCCATGGCTTTTTGAACTGGATCTGTTGTTGTCCCTTCCTTTTCTGAAACAAGCGAAATTTCTTGACCTAAAAATTTATTTATTAATGATGATTTTCCTGCATTAGTTTTCCCAAACACTGCAATATGCTTCCTATTTGCATTTGGTGTTGAATTCATGGTAAACTCCCCCTATATATATAAATCTCTTTGTCCTTTTCTTAGTTTTTCTAAGTTACTTTTTAGTACATTTTTTATATCTTCTCTTTTTATATTCTCTATTTCTTTACTTATAACTTTTTCTGATTTTTCTAATATTTCCTTATCGCCATAATCTAGAGCAAATTCTAATAATGTAGCCATTGCGTTAGGTTCACACATATTTTGAATTTCTCCACTTTTAGCAAGAGTCATAAATCTTTCTCCAGTTCTTCCTTTTCTATAGCATGCTGTGCAATAACTTGGAATATATCCATCATCTAAAACTCCCTTTAATACTTCAAGAGGAGTTCTTTCATCTGATGTTTTAAATTGAGAAACTTCTTTTCCTTCTTCTCTATCCTTATAGCCTCCAACACCTGTACTTGAACCTGCACTTAATTGTGATACTCCACATTTTAATAATTCTCTTCTCATCTCTGCAGTTTCTCTTGTTGACATTATTATGCCTGTAAATGGTACAGCAATTCTTACTATTGCAACTAATTTTTTGAACATATCATCATCAACTATATGAGGAAATTGCTCTAAAGTCATTCCTTTAGCTGGCTTTAGTCTTGGCATTGAAATGGTATGGAATCCTACTCCAAACTTTTCTTCCAAATGTTTATTGTGCATCATAAGACCTATAATTTCAAATTTGGGATCAGCTAACCCAAATAAAACTCCAGCTCCCACATCATCTACTCCAGCTTCCATAGCTCTATCAAAGGCTGTTAAATGATAATTATAGTCTCCTTTAATTGATTTTGGATGCATTTTTTCATAAGTTGGTTTGTGATATGTTTCTTGGAATAAAATATAAGTTCCTATCTTAGCTTCATTTAATTTTTTATAATTCTCAACAGTTGTTGCTGCTATATTAACATTTACTCTTCTTATTTCTCCATTCTCATTTTGAGTCTTATAAATGGTATCTAAACATTCTACTACATAATCTATTGGAGCATTTACAGGATCTTCTCCAAGTTCTAAAGCAAGTCTTTTATGTCCCATTTTTTCAAGAATTTTAACTTCTTCTCTTACTTCTTCCATAGTTAATTTTCTTCTACCAAATTCATTACATCTTTGATATCCACAGTAAACACAATTATTTACACAATAATCACTTACATATAGCGGGGCAAACATTACAACTCTTTTTCCATAAATTGAATCTTTGATTTCTCCTGCTAATTTATATATTTCCTTCAAATCTTCTTCATCTTCTGCTTGAAGTAATACTGCTATATCTTCATATGATAATCCATCTCTTTTCTTAGCTCTCTCTAAAACAGCATTTATTTCTTCTTTGGTTGCCTTCTTAGCTTCTTCTAAAATTTTTTCAATATATTCATGATCAATAAACATATAAAACACTCCTATAATCTATAATTTATTTATTTATTTATTTATTATCCTTATATTTTCAGCTTGGATTTTTTCTTCCACAAAGTTATATCCATGCTCTTTTTTCCAGGCTACATTATCACCTCTTGTTACTTCAACCTTAAATCCAGCCTTTCTTATCCTTCCTTCTATACACTGCCTACATTCCGCAGCCTCATCTCCAGTGCATATTTTCCCATCATAAAGTGAGTATTTTTCTCTTACACTAGTTGGTGATAAATTTGGCATAACTACATTTCCACCTGCTTTTATGCCTTTTTCTCTACCTGTTGGATCTATACTTCCAAGAGCAGTTGTAGATGGCAATAAAACATTAGGCAATAGTAATCTTACCAATGCCAACATTGTAGTAGTTTTTTCTAATGTTCCAGCTTTATTATTTTTAAGAGGTGTATCTTTATGAGGAATAAATGGACCAATTCCACACATATGAGGCTCCAACTCTTTTACAAATAGTAAGTCATTAACTAAATCTTTATTAGTTTGTTTTGGAAGCCCAACCATAAAGCCTGCTCCCACTTGATATCCTATTTCCTTTAGATTTTTTAAACACTGTCTTCTTTCTTCAAAACTGGCTCCTGGATGAAGTTCATCATAAAGTTCCTTTGTAGCTGTTTCATGCCTCAATAAATATCTGTCAGCACCAGCCTCAAACATCTTCTTATACGATTCATAGCTTCTTTCTCCTAAGGATAATGTTATTGCATTATTAGGATATTTTTCTTTAATCATTCTTATTATTTCTATCATTACTTCATCTGTAAAATAATCATCCTCTCCACCTTGAAGAACATACGTTTTATAGCCAAGCCTGTCCCCAATATCAACGCATTCCATAATATCTTCTTTTGTTAATCTATATCTATCTGCTTCTGTATTACTTCTTCTTATTCCACAATAAACACAGTTTTTTTTGCAGAAGTTTGTAAACTCAATAAGTCCTCTCATATAAACCTTATCCCCATAAGTCTTCATTCTAGTTTCATGAGACTTCTGTATCAAATAAGTTTTATCTTCTTGATTTAGATTATCTAATAAAAAAATAAGTTCATCCCTACTAGCATTATTAAACTTATATAGCTTATCTATAATATTTTTAACTACCATATACACTCCTCCAAAAATCCATTGATAGATACTTTATTATGTTTATTTTTATTATGTACTTATACTTTTTTACTACAGCTCTTTCTTACTAATAGCTGTTTTAACTGTTACTCCTTTAATATTTCCGAGTTTTCCTGTTAAACTATTAATTTCATTTAAGTCACCTGTAACAACTATAGATATAATTGATATTTCATTTTCTAGTGGTATCCCCATCCTACCTTTAATACTTCCTCTAAAGCTTGCAACAACTTCATTAAATTCAGCATTACATTTATTTGGATCTTCTAAAATAGCACTTATAACCCCTATTTTCATAGTTACCTCCTTAATTTTGTGAAGCAAAATAAAAGTCTACTTTCTTAATTCAAAGAAAATAGACTTTTTATATTAACAATAAAATTTATAACATTATAAAATAAACTAAGCGTATGCTTAATTTATAAACTTTTATTCTTAATAAATTATTTTCTACTATCTTTCAAATTAGATTTCTCTTTTTTGTTAGATGTTATATTTTTATTTAAGTATATAGATAAATATTAAAACAAATGAATAAAGACTTTTTCTCTAAACAAATGAATTTATATTAATCTTATTAATTATATGATAATTATTCCAGTTTATGATGTCAATAGAACTTCATCTTTCATTAATAAATAGATGTTCTCTAAAGACATCACTTCTTGCTATTTATTATAATACATTAAAATTTTATCTTTTTCTCCTGGAGCTAAATTAAAATTATCTAATTCTTCTAAACTTACCCAAGCTCCTTCAATTATATCATTTCCATATGTAACTTGTGTCTTTAGCTCTCCTTGATAAACTGCATATATTTCTTTATTTTCTTCATTTAATATATTAGCTATTTTCTCTACATTAAAAACTATAGATTTTAAATCTTCTTTTATAGCACGTGAAACACATTTTTCTTCGGATTCTCTTCCTTTTAATTTTTTCCCTACATTGTACCAAAATTCCTGTTCATTTTTCTTTACTTTCTTTTTTACAATAAATACATTTTTAAAATCATCCTTAATCACTATTGAACAGGAAGTAACCTTAGACATATTATTTCCCCCTTATACCTCGTCTATATTCTTAATTACTTATATTATTTCTTACCTAATCTAATATTCTACAATAATTTTCTTTTACCTTTATATAATTTTATAAATTATTTTTTATATCTATTAGATAAGATTTAATTACTGCTAGTAACTCTCTAGAATACATAACTGGAACTAATAAAGGTAATGTGTTGTTTGTATAAAAGCTAACTGTATTATAATTTAGTTTCTTTGCTATCATATTACTTCTAAATGCATGAAAATCTGAAGTTATTATTTTTATATCTAAATCTGATACACTCTTAGATGTCTCATTTTCTAATATATCTTTTGAAAATAATAAATTTTCATTTGTATTTGTAGACTTTTTTTCCATTATTATCAATTCTTCCTTTATTCCATTATCTACTAAATATTTTTTCATTGCTTGCGCCTCTGATATATCTTCACCTGGACCTTGTCCCCCTGATACTATTATTTTAGGTTTCTTGTCTTGATTATTAATATATTTAATTGTTGTATCTAATCTTTGTTTTAATGTAAGGCTCGGCCTTTTTCCTTTAACTCCTGCACCAAGAACTATAACATAATTAGAATAACTATTATCTTTTTTAGGAAATATAACTATTGCACATTCTATAATCATAAAAAACAAAATAATAGCTATTATACAGTATTTACCTATATTAATTATTTTTTTGCTTTTGAATTTCTTATTAAAATATTTTCTCAATTTATTTTTCATATAATGATAAATAATTAAAATAACTCCTAATGCAAAGAAAACTTCACTAAAAGTTATTTTTCCGAATAATAAGTTTATGCTTATATAATATATAATTATAATTGTTCCTATTATCAAGTCTAATTTCTTACTCATAACCAAGCCCCTTTATATTTATTCTTATTACATATTATCATAATTATACATTTTTACAACAATTTACTATTAACCTTAACTTAATATTAAGAATTAAAAAATAGCTAAAATTATAAAAATATAATCTTAGCTATTTTAAGTTTAAATTATTTTATTGGTTCTCCATCAAAATCTGTATATTCATTTTTATTTTTATCATTTCCAATATTATTTTGATTTTCATGTAACTTTTGTCTTCTTAATCCCTTTTTCATAGGATTTTTACTTTTTGTATTCCTTGACATATAAAACACATCCTTTCAAAAGTATTTTATACCCTAAAAATTTTTTAATACATCATTTATTTACTTTATAAATTACAGTTCAAATTCTTCTACTTCTATAGAATACATACCACAATTTTTACAAACTATTACTGTAACTAAGTAACTCTTATCTACCATACCTTCTCTATTTAGCCTAGTGAAAGATTTTTTATCGTATTGATTATCTATACTGCTTGTAATAAATTTATTATTTTTTCCATAAGCATAAAAATAGAACTCTAAGAAGTCAAAAACTTTCTTTTTTTCTTCTTTTCCTGCCCTACAATTGCTACAACAACTTTCATAATATGCATTTTGAAATTCTGCTTCATTGCTATTTGAAAGTAATTCTAATACCTTTTCAGTATCAAATTCTTGAAGTTCTTCATTTTCATCATTTGCAAAATATTCTAAGTTTTCCTCTTCTAAAGTATATTCCTTGTCTTCAAATTTAAATTTATATATCATTTTATCTTCCTTTCAAGATTAGTTATTTTACTTTTATTATTTTAACTAAAGCCTAACTAATATTTCGTTTATCTCTTCACTTACTTTAAGCCTTTCTTCATGTATCCATTTAAAATCAAATTCCAAATTGAATATTTTACAAAATGAATAGTAAATATTTATCCTTTGATAATAGCATTCAAGCTCATCTAAATTTCCCTTAAAACATTGTGGTCTAGTTATTGCTTTATTTTTTATAACAAATAACTCTTCAACATAATCTAAAAATGTATTCATAAGCTCTTCTTTTGATATATCAAATGGTATTTTTAATAAATCCCACTGAACTTCTTCCTTCAACTTATATCTCTTAATACTATCTAGTATAACTAAATATTCGTTTATATCCATTTTTCTATAATAATCTATAGATTCTTCCCTCGTTGCCCATAAAGCTAATTTTTCATTAAGAGGTAAGCTTTTAATATTTAATATAGCTTCTGAAGGTCCTATCACAGCTGAATTTATGATTTTATCTCTTTCTTCTAGCTTCTCTTTTATAAATTTCTGATTATCTCTTACAGTAGCTACATAGCCAATCTCATATATACCTTTTCTACCGGCTCTACCTGCAACTTGCTTTATTTCTTGTGATGTAAGATACCTTATTTCTTCTCCATCAAATTTTTGTATATCTAAAAATACTATTCTCTTTATTGGAAGATTAACCCCCATCCCTATAGCATCAGTAGTTATAAGAACTTTATTTTCTTTGCTTATAAACATATCATATTGTTTTCTCCTAACCTCTGGAGGTAAATCCCCATAAATTATACTAGTTTTTATACCTAAATCTGAATATTGCTGCGCTATTTGTAAAACCTTTTTCTTAGAGAATACAACTATAGCATCTCCCTCTTCTGCATTATTATAGTTGAAATTATTTTCTTGAACTTCTAATGGAATACTTCGTTTATATTCTTTAAATTCATAATCATCATTACAATCAGTTACTATTTTCTCTACTACAGCCTTAGCATTTAAAGCCCCACAAATATGGATTTCATTGCACCTAAGCCCAAGCAAGGCTCTACTCCAAGCTGCTCCCCGTTGAGAGTCATCTATCATTTGAATTTCATCTATAATTGCTATATCATATTCTTTTTTTAAATCTACCTTTTCTATTGTACAAGATGTATGTGTTGCTCCCTCTTTTAATATTTCTTCTTCTCCTGTTAAAAGATTACAAGGAATATTATTATTATTTAATTTTTCATAGTTTTCTAATGCTAGAATTCTTAAAGGTGATAAATAAACACCCTTTTTAGCCACTTTTAATCTTTCCATAGCTGTATAGGTTTTACCTGTATTAGTTTCACCTAGATGTATATAAATCTTTCTCTTTATATTTCTTGCTAATTTGTATTCATCTTTAGGATTACTTGGGAAATTTTCTTCAAACTCTTTAGAAATAAGCTTTGGTATATGTTGCTTTGTTAATACAGACATAAATCCTGAGTTTATAAAACTATTATAATTTCCTCTTATTACTTGATAGAAATCGAAATTTGTATTGTTCTTTTTATTATAATCATCCAGTAATCTTTTAGAGACATATTCCAAAAGTTCTTCATATCTTTCATTTATATCTGAAAACTCTTTAAATCCTTCGCTTTCCATTTCTTTTAATTGTCTTATCTTTTTCCTTAATGAAGATTCTTGTTCAATTAAAGCACCTACTTTTGAATTATGTGCTATTTCTTCTATTTGACCAATCTGTGATTTTAGCTTTTTAAATTCCCTTTGCATTGCATTCTTTTTCAAATAACCACCTCTTGCATTAAATTCCTATTGTAAAAGATCCATTTATAAATTATAATATCTTATTGCTAAGCATATTTCTAGTTTATATTAATTAATCAAATATTATTTATTTTTTATAATTATTATTTATTTAATTATAAAGCTTCATTAATATATCATTGACATAATATATATATATTAACTATTAAATATTTTTAATAAAATTTGTATTTTTTCAGATTTTCTTAAGGATTATTTAAGATTTATAATATATAATCATATCTATAGAATGCTTTTATATTATTATTTATTATTTGGGGGATGATTTTACAATATGAAAAATAAACATATTTACTTAGTGTTTTCAAATACTGGTACGCTACTTTCAAAATGTATTAATTACTACACAAAAGACGAATATGTACATGTTTCCTTGAGTTTTGATGACTCCTTCAAAAAAATGTATTCATTTGGAAGAGTCTTTCCACAAATTCCTTTTATAGGTGGACTTGTAGAAGAAAACTTACAAGATGGTGTATATAAAAGATTTCAAAATAGCAGATGTGTCATTTATAAAATTAGTGTCGATAATAACCAATATAAATTATTAAAAGAAGAACTTAAAAGCTTCCTAAAAGAGCAAAAAAAATATAAATATAGTCTATTAGGATTAATTGGAGTTGCTATAAATAGACCAATGAAAAGGGACAACCATTATTTTTGTTCAGAATTTATTTCACACCTTTTAATTAAAAGTAACATATATGACTCTGATAAAATTCCAGGCCTAACAAAGCCTAGTGATTTATTAAATATTAGTCATAAAGAATTTATATATGAAGGCCTAACTTATGAATATAATAATGTTTATTCAAATTTAATATATTAAAAAACTGAGAGTATCATCTCAGTTTTTTAATTTATAAACCTATGCTGATATCATCTTTTTTATAATGTCTTACTATACTTTTTATAAAGTTATATATTTTAAATAACCTGGGAAACTTTTCTTCTTCTTCTACTTTATTTTTAAATTCTGTCATTTGCATAATTGGCTCTAAAAGAGATATTGTATCTTCGTATCCTTCTCTTATTCTATTTTTTTTAGCTTCTTCATCTAAATTTAATGTTCCATTAATTACACTTTCATTTAAATTTCTTGGATATATCTCTATTATTTTAGTATTGGGATATAACGCTTTATCAACTTTTGCTTCTTTAGATAATAATACTACTATTATAATATCACACCCTTCTCCATAAACGGGTTGTATAGGTGTATTATCACAAATACCTCCATCTATATACTTACATCCAAAAAGCTCTGTAGGCTCATATATTAATGGGAGTGATGCGGATGCTATTATAATTTCTTTTCCCAATTCTTGATTAAAATCATTTACTTTAAAATATTTTACTTTAAAATCAGGCAATTCAGTACAAGCTGCATAACAAACCTTATTGTTTTCCTTCATCATATTAATATTTAAATACTTGTCTACTATATTTCTTGCACCTTCTTTAGATACTGCACCTTCTTCTATTTTTTGATTCATATACTTTTTAGCTATATTTAAATTTCTTCCTCCTAATATAAGACCTACTCCCTTTTTGAATAACTCAAATTTACTAATAGGAATTAATTTATCTATTGTTACTTCTTCCCATAAGGATTCAGCATCTTTTATATTATCTTGAGCAAATAATACAGCATTAAAAGCTCCAATTGATGTTCCTGAAAATACAGTTATGTATTTATGAATATTTAAATATACTAATGCCTTCCAAACTCCAAGTTCATAAGCTCCTTTTCCTCCGCCGCCTGATAATACTAATCCTATTTTCACTTTAATCCCCTCTTTTTTTAATCTTTGTAAGTCTTATATATATTATATAACTACCATATAAATTTTGTTAATCAATATATTCATTAACTCTACTAAAATATCATTTTTTAAATTTTAAATTTTTTTATAAAATAAAAACACCTTAAAATATTAACTTTAAGGTGTTTTATAAATAGTATAAACTACTTAATTGAGCTCTTTGCTAATTCTACTAAATCTGCAAATGCTTTTGGATCGTTTATAGCTATTTCTGATAACATTTTTCTATTCATATCTATTCCAGCTAATTTAATTCCATTCATAAATTTTGAGTATGAAAGACCATTCATTCTTGTTGCAGCATTGATTCTTGCTATCCAAAGTCTTCTAAAATCTCTTTTCTTTAATCTTCTTCCAACATAAGCATTTCTTAAAGCTCTTATTACTGATTCGTTAGCAGTTTTAAATAATCTGCTTTTTCCACCATAATATCCTTTTGCAAGCTTTAATACTTTTTTATGATTCTTACGAGCATTTACCGCTCTTTTAACTCTAGCCATGTTTAATCCTCCTAAAAACCTCTATATTATAGGTATGGTAATAATTTCTTCATTGCTTTTTCTTGAGTAGTTGAAACATAAGCAGCTTTTCTTAAGTTTCTCTTTCTCTTAGCACTTTTCTTTGTTAATATATGACTCTTAAAAGCTTTCGCTCTTTTTAACTTTCCAGTTCCAGTTTTCTTAAATCTCTTTGCTGCACCTCTGTGGGTTTTCATTTTTGGCATGATACTTATCTCCTCTCAAGTTACGCTTTTTTAGGGCCTAAAACCATTGTCATGTTTCTACCTTCATGCTTAGCAGGCTTTTCAACAACACAAACGTCTTCTAATTTAGAAACAAAGTTATCTAATATTTTTTGTCCAATATGTCCTAATTGTGCTTCTCTTCCTTTAAATCTAACAGTGATTTTAACTTTATCCCCGTCTAATAAAAACTTTCTAGCATTTTTTGCTTTTATTGCAATATCATTTTCTTCAATAGTAAGACTGCATCTTATTTCCTTAAGAACAGTTACCTTTTGCTTTTTCTTAGCTTCTTTTTCTTTCTTTGATTGCTCATAAATATACTTACCTAAATCCATAATCCTACACACTGGTGGATTAGCATTTGGAGAAATCATAACTAAATCTAATTCTTTCTCTTCCGCAATTTTTTGAGCTTCCTTTGTTTGAAGTACACCTAATTGATTACCTTCTGAATCAATCACTCTAACTTCTTTAACTCTTATAGCTTCATTACAAGTAAAATCCTTACTTATACCAAGTCACCTCCAAAATTTTAAATAAAAACACAACAAAAATAGAGGACATATTATGCCGCCCTCTAGTATCTTATAAAAACCTAACTAAACTTATAGCTAGAAATTAATACAAAATTACATACCCTACTAAGCATTGCCGTAAGGTGAGAAACGGCTGTTTCTTCTTAAATACATCATTCATTGTATCATTGTTTTTTTGTTGTGTCAATCTTTTTACATAATTATTATTTACAAATATAGCATATATTATACCAATATATTTTATTCTATAGCTCCTGTGTAATCTAAGATTCCGCCTCTTAAATTATATAATTTTTTAAAACCTTCTTCTTCCAACATAGCGCATGCTACACTACTTTTGGCTCCTACTTTACAATATACTAAAATAGGCTTATCTTTAAAATCTTCTAGTTCCTCTAGTTCCCATTCTAATTCATCTACAGGTATATTTTTAGAGTTAACTATTCTTGACTTTTTGAATTCACTAAATTTTCTTACATCTATTATTAATAATTCTTTACTATCTTTAATTAACTTCTGAGCTTGTTCATTATTAATTAATTTTATGATACTCATTTTTTCACCTCTTGATTTATTATTATAATACTTTAAATTTATATATACAACTTTCAATATAAAAATAAGAGGCACTATCGCATAGACAGTCCTCTCTTAATTTATAACTTATACTAATTAAATTCTTCCATTCTTATTATATTGTTAATTTTATAAACTGAATTTAACTTGCAAACACTATCTATTGAATTTAAAATATTGCCCTCTTTTGTGTAGTGTGTTACTAAAACTAACGTCACTTTATTTTCATTTTCTATATCTCTACCTCTTTGAATTACAGAAAGCAATCCAACATTCATTGAACCGAAAACTGATGTTATTTCACCTAAGACCCCTGGTCTATCTTCTACTGTTAACCTTATATAATATTTGCTTATGACCTCTTCTATATTATATAACTCTTTATCCCATAAATTGTTTTTTACCACTGTATTAATATTATCTATATCAATATTACTTCTTAATATTGATACTATATCTGATATAACTGCACTACCTGTTGGTAAATCGCCAGCACCTCTTCCATAGAACATCAAATCTCCAACTGCATTCCCTTTTATGAATACAGCGTTAAATGAATCATAAACATTGGCTAATGGATGATTTTCAGGTATCATAGTTGGATGAACTCTAAGCTCTAATTTTCCAGCATTATCTTTAACTATTGCTAATAGCTTTATGACTTTTTTAAATTCTCTTGCATACTGTATATCTATTGATTCAATTTTACTTATACCTTCTCTATATACATTTTCAACTTTAATTTTAGTTCCAAATGCTAATGAAGAAAGGATAGCTAACTTATATTGAGCGTCAAACCCTTCAATATCTGATGTTGGGTCTGTTTCGGCATATCCCATTTCTTGAGCTTGCTTCAAAGCTTCATTAAAACTTAAGTTTTCAAATTCCATTTTAGTTAATATATAATTAGTTGTTCCATTAACTATTCCATATAACTTTTCTATTTTATTAGCTGTTAAACTTTCGTTTATACCATTAATTATTGGAATTCCACCTGCTACACTAGCTTCATAATTAAACATAACTCCTTGACTATCAGCTTTTTGAAATAATTCATCTCCACCTGTTGCTAGAAGCATTTTATTTGCAGTAACTATATGTTTTCTTTTATTCATAGATTCTAGCATATATTCTCTAGCAGGTTCAATCCCTCCCATTACTTCTACTACAATTTTAATAGAATCATCATTGATGATATCATTAAAATCTGTTGTTAAAAGCTCGCTAGGAACTTCTACCCCTCTTTCTTTTTTTAGATCTCTAACTAGAATTTTACTTACTTCAACTTCGTAGCCTGATCTTTTCATAATTTCTTCTTTGTTCGAATTTAGTATCATCCAAACTCCACGCCCAACATTGCCTAGCCCCAATAAAGCAATTTTAACTTTTTTCATCTTTACTCCCCCTTATACTACTTATTGCTATTATTGATATTATACTAATTAATATATTTTTTTACCATATATAAATATTTTTTCATCAATATTTTTATAAGTTATTATTTTAATTGCACCTTTTTGATGAAATCTGAATTATATAAGATTTATAATTATCAACTTTCAACTACAAATATACACTCTTCCATAATTAAAAGCTGAAAGTTAATTCTCTTTTAACTTTCAGCTTTTAAAAATTTCTTTATCATTATTCCTTATTCAAAATTAACGAATTTAAATCAACTTTATCTTCATCATTTTTTGAAATTTCATATTTGTCTTTATTACTCATAACATCCTGAAGTTCTACATAAGAATTTGTAATTTTTGATGAGTATTCATCAAAAATTATATCTTCATTCGAAGTATCATCATTTATTTTTAATTTATCAACATCTTTGTTTATTCTCAAAGATGAATTTGTTTGAAAATTATGTTGTGATAAATTTTCTGAGTTTTTAAGTATCAATTCATCTAATATTCCTTTAATCATCAATAACACCTCCATATTTCTATAAAAGTATTATTAGTAACTTCTTATTAATTTATTAAACTATTTGTAAATCATCCTTGTATAGTTTTTTAAATAAACAGCAGTTATAAATTAAAACCCTCAACACTTTTATTTGTTGAGGGTTTTATTATTTCATTTATATAATTATGCTGCTTCTACATCACTTTCATCTATAACTTTTATTTCTGGCTTGTCCTCTTTTAAAACTATATTTAGTATTAATGCTACTATAGTTCCAGTTGATATTCCTGATGAAAAAATCATTTTTAATCCTTCTGGTAATTGTGAAATAAATTCTGGTCTAAAAGTTACACCAAGTCCTAATCCAATAGATGTAGCTATTATTAATAAATTACGTTCATTTATCTTTACTTTACTTAATGTTTTTATTCCTGCTGCTGCAACTGTTCCAAACATTACTATGCCAACACCACCTAAAACAGGTTGTGGAATACTATTAACTATTGCTGCAAGTTTAGGTAAAAACCCTAAAATAACTAATATAATTCCTGCCATAACTGCTACGTATCTACTAGCAACTTTAGTTAACGGTATTAAACCAACATTTTGACTAAAGGTTGTATTTGGAAATGCACCTACAAATCCAGCTATCATGCTTCCAATTCCATCTGCTAAAACTCCTGCTCCAACTCTTTTTTCCTTAAGATCTACTTGTGAAACTTCTCCAATGGCTTTTAAGCATCCTACAGTTCCAATTGATGCTACAAAATATGCTGGAACAAATGCAATGACTGCTTTTAAATCAAAAGTAACTCCATATTCCAGTATTTTAGGAAGTGAAATCCAGCTTGCTTCCTTAACTGCAGTAAAATCTACTAATCCAAGTGGAATACACGCAATATATCCAATTAACATTCCTATAAGTATTGATGCACCACTAAGCATCCCTTTTCCATAATGATTTAATAATAATGTACCAGTAAGTACAAGCATTGAAATAACTATATTTTTTATACTTCCATAATCTATTGCACCACTTCCACCTGCGGCCCAATCTATTGATACTGGTAATAATGTTAGTCCAATTAAACATACAACCGTTCCAGTAACCAAAGGTGGAAATAACTTCATTAGGGGTTTTATAAAATAGCTAAGAATCACTTCGAAAAAAGATCCCAAAATTGTTGCTCCTATTATTCCAGGAAGTCCTAAAACAGATCCAACTGTAATAGATGGAGATACAAATGTAAAGTCAGTACCCATTATGCAAGCTACCTTAGAACCTACTGGTCCCACTCCCCTAGCTTGTATTATAGTTGCAATTCCTGCTGAAAGTATTGATGCACTTATTAATGCTGTTGATGTTTTAGAATCAAACCCTAAGGCACTAGATATAACTAGTGGAACAACTATTATGCCACCAAATGCAGCAAATATATGCTGAATTCCAAATAATATTTTTTCTAGTATTGTTGGATTATCATCAACCCCATACAATAAGTTAATTTTATCTGTTGTTTTTGAATTATTCATTCCTTCATCTCCTATCGTTTTAAATAAAAAAACACCTCGTAATCGAGGTGCTGTATTTAAAATTAAAAAGGTATCTATAAATTCATTCAAAATCTACGATAATTTTATCTATTTCAAATCCAATACCTCGTAGTCTGCAAATTTACGGTTAGCAGGTAGAAACTTTCGATCCATATTATCGATGATATACGAGTTTTTTTCTAATTTATATTGTATTATACACAAGCATTAAAATTATTTCAACATTTAATTGTTTATTAAATCAACAGTACTACTCTTTTCTTTAACTTGATTCTCTCTTATATTAAATAAAATTTTTGCAATTATTAATATTAAAGAGCAAGCCCATATTGATTTAACACCTATTACTACAGTTAAGATTCCTCCTAATGATGCTCCAATTAAAAATGAAAATATTATTATTGAATATCTAATTGATTTTATATAAGCATCTTTATTTTTTTCTACTATTGCCAAATAAGCTGACTGACAGGCTATTCTTAAATTACCTGTACACATTGTTGTGCTATATGGAGAATCTACCAATTTTCTAAAGGATGATATTTGTACTGATGAAACAAAAGATATAGTAACCGTTACAAATATATGTGGAACATCCTTTGGTACAAATCCAACTATGAATAATACCATTGCTTCAACAATTAAAATAACTTTTTCGCCCTTAGATGATTCTAAATAATTTTCTGTAGCCTTCTTCTTTATTGCTTCTGCAACAAAAACACCTATTATAAATGATAAAATAGGAAGTGCTGCCATAAATACATCGTTATAATTTCTATTAGTAATACCTAAAGCTACTAATACCATATTGCCAGTTTCAGCATTAGCAAATACGCCTCCCCTACATATAAATGTATAGGCATCTAAAAACCCTCCTACTATTGCAAGAAATATTCCTAAGGTCACTGATTCAACTGTATTTTTATTACTTGGTAAATTTTTTCTTATGTCTATAATTATTTCTTTTGCTCTAAGTTCTTTTATGTCCACCTAATGCCCCCTTAACTCCTATAATAATTATTGTAATTAAGTTACATTTAATTTTATCTTTATTATACTCCAACTATATTTTTAAGCCATTTCTTTTGTTTATATCTTCTAAATCCTAATATAAATTTATATACTTCTTCTAGTGTTATCATTGCATAAACATAATAAATAGGTAGTCCTAGAACTATTCCTCCTAAGAAGGCAAATGGAATGCCAACACACCATACTCCAGTCATATCTAAAAGAAGAGATGCCTTTGTATCTCCTCCACTTCTAAGAACTCCTACAATATTAACTAAATTAAAAGTTCTAAATGGTAGATAACATACGAATACAGTTAAACATTTAGTTATATCGCTTGCTACATTATTTGGAACAGAAAATAACCTAATTAATGGAGTTCTTATTAAAATACATATTATTCCCATTACTAAGGCTAACATTAATTGTAATGTAAAAAAACTCTTTGCATGCTTTTCTGCATTATTTAATTTATTTGCACCAAGCTCATTTCCTAATATAACTGCTGTAGCTGAACTTAGCCCTTGAAATAAAACCACACAAATTTGTTCAACATTTTGTGTTATTGTTATTGATGCAACTGCCTCATCACCCATTCTTCCATAAACTAATGAATACATAGTGACTCCAAGTCCCCATATAAATTCATTTGCTATAACAGGTGATACTGTAACAAAGTATCTTTTTATAAATTCTTTATCAAAATCTATAAGTTCTTTTATTTTAGCTGCTGCTGCACCTTTATCAATATAAACAACAGATAAAATAGAAATAGCTTCTACTAATCTTGCAATAACAGTTGCAATTGCAGCTCCTCTAACCCCTAGCTCTGGTGCACCAAAATTTCCAAATATAAATGTATAATTTAATATTACATTAACTCCAATAGATACTATACTTATGAAAACTGGAGCTTTAACTTTATTCGTTGCTCTTAAAAGTGCTATATAGCAGTTTGTAACCGCAGTAAGTGGATAACTTAAAGCTACTATAAATAAATAAGATGACCCAACTGCTATTGTGCTTTCACTTGGTGTAAAAATTCTCATAACTATATTTGGTATAAACAATCCTGCAGCCATAAAAATTACTGATGCAGTAACTCCAATTATAAGCGAGACTCCAAGAACTCTTCTTATATTTTTCACATCTCTTTTTCCCCAGTATTGAGCGGTTAATATGGACGATCCGCTAACAACTCCAAATAATAATAATGTAAAAACAAAAAATACTTTATTAGCAAGTCCAACAGCAGCTATAGCACTTTCTCCTAAACTGCCAATCATCATTGTATCTACAAGATTTAAGGTTGTGTTAAGAAGTGCTTGCATAGCTATTGGAATACCAATAGTTATAGTTTTTCTTAAAAATTTTTTATCCTCGAATAAGTCATTTAAATATGACAATATCATTTATCCTAATCCCCCTATCTCTATATTTTATATTATTTTCTTATTTCATTAATTTTTCAATTATAAAAAGCGTATCTTTCGATACACCTTCTATAAGAATTGCTAATATTTATATATAAAATATATTTAAATTCTAGTTTAAGTATTATCTTTATTTTTCTTAAAATGTTTTTCTTTTATTTCATGCAATTTTTCTCTTTTATTATACTAATTATATCATGATATATATATTACTATCAGTTATGTTATTATTTCTACTACGGTTTCATTATAAGTAACCTGTCCACCTATATCTGATATTCCTGAATTAGTTAAATAATTTGGATTTCCATGTTTAGTCCACCATCCAGCATACATTAATACTACAAAATCAGCAACAGAATTGTCTATCTTTAGCTTTGCTTTTATTTCACCATTTTTATTTTTCAATGATATGATTTCATTTGCCTTTATAAATAATTCATTTGCCATTTTTTCATTCATATGTACAAACGAAATTTCATCATTATCCATTATATGTTGACTTGATAAAGTATCTCTACTATGGTTAGTTAACAACCTAAATTTTCTTATATCTTCATTTTCTTTTTTGTAATTTTTATATAATTTATTATTAAAAAAGATCT
>VSSQ01000607.1_pt1 | contig 20390 bp, 10 predicted proteins | sample 4763081 | NCBI WGS metagenome assembly VSSQ01 (sample SAMN12137344, study PRJNA551015) | bioreactor metagenome | isolation source: SDC9 anaerobic chlorinated ethene degrading culture | place: USA: Knoxville, Tennesee | collected 2015-01-01
AAGTGTACTGGTTGCTGCTTCTCAAATGAAAACACCTGTTATTCTTCAGCTTACCCGTTCATCTATTGAATACATGGGGCTGAAAGAAGCGGTTGCACTGGGTCGGTCCGGACTGTCTGATTATGGTATCGAAGGATGGATCCATCTTGATCATGGCGATTCGGTTGACCTTGTTAAAGCATGTCTTGATGCCGGATTTGACTCGGTGATGATTGATGCCAGCGAAAAGAATATAGAGGAAAACATCCGGATTAGTTCCGAAGTTGTGAGACTGGCTGCATCATACGGAGCAAATGTGGAAGCTGAACTGGGTTATGTGGCTAAATTGGGACAGCAACAAGCAGGGGGATTTACAACTGCGGAAGAAGCCTCGATGTTTGTGGAACAAACCGGAGTTAATGCCCTGGCAATTGCCATCGGTTCAGCTCACGGATTCTATAAATCAACACCAAAACTAGACATCGAACGCTTAAAAGAAATTCGCCGGGCTACGGATGTGGCATTGGTGCTCCATGGAAGTTCAGGCATACCCCATGACATTGTCAAAGATGCTATTCGCAACGGCATCGTCAAAGTCAACCTGGCAACAGAAATCAAGGATACTTTTATGCGTGCATTAAAAAATGCACTGCTAAACTCGGATGAGATTGACCTCAGAAAGGTCTTTCCCAAAGCGGTAACGCCTGTTATTGAACTGTTAACTGAAAAATATCGCGTAGTAAATCTAATTCCATAAACGGAGACGCTTATGAAAAAATCCATTTCCATATCACTTACTTTACTGTTTCTGACTTTTATAACACCTTTAATCAGAAGTCAACAGTTAACGGACACATTACGGCTAAAGAACTACAAACCGGTTTCAATTTTTAACATCCCTGAAACAGTTGTAGAAAAGGGTAAATTTCCGGTAATTGATGTTCACTCTCATGATTATGCACTTAACGAAGAGGAAATAAATGCCTGGGTCGAAAACATGAATGCATGTGGAATTGAAAAAACTCACTTGTTAACTTGTAACTGGATCGGTAAGCCTTTTGAAGAATTCGTAAAAAAATACGCAGCCCATGCCGGTAGATTCGCTTTTTGGACCAGCTTTGATTATACTGGTTTTGGTGAACCGGAGTGGGCAGAAAAAGCAATTCAAACATTGATCCGTCACAAAGACCTGGGTGCAGTGGGTGTTGGTGAAATGGGCGATAAAGGCATGGGCGATCTCTACGGATATCCTGTTCCGGGTAAAGGGATTCATATTGATCACCCCAAATTAAAACCCTTACTCGAGAAATGTGCCGAGTTAAATATGCCAATCAATATCCACATTGCTGAACCAAAATGGATGTATGAACCTTTGGATATCCATAATGACGGATACGTAACATCAGCCAAATGGTATATCGACACCACTAAAGTCAACCTGGGCTACGAAGGACTAATGCTTTCTTTTGAAAATGCATTAAAAGCAAACCCCAAGACTAAATTCATTGCCTGTCATTATTTAAATATGAATCATGATCTGGAACGCCTTGGAAAATTACTCGATAAATATCCTAATCTCTACATCGACATTGCGGGAAGAATGGGAGAATCGGCAGTTACCCCACGTACAACCAGGGCTTTCCTGATTAAATACGCCGACCGTGTTTTATTTGGAACCGATAACGGGATGAACGCTTCCATGTACAGGCACATGTTCAGAATACTCGAAACAAACGATGAACATTTTTATATCCAGGACTACGGTTATCACTGGTCATACAGTGGTTTGCACCTTCCAAAGAAGGTTTTGAAGAAAATTTATTATGAAAATGCTAAAAAATTATTTCGTTAACACTGAATTAATATATATCGTCTTATGAAGAAAAACTGGTTATATTTATTTTTTACAACGGTGATAATCCTTACCGGATGTTCATCAGATCACACTATTTCAAATGGTAATCTGCAAATGCAGATTAATGAAGAAATGCAGGTAAAATTTTCATCGCTTAATGAAAACACAAAAGACATTTACAATGATTTTTACGTGGCCGACGAACTTATTGCCAGAGAATTCAGCGCCGGAGAATTTGAACTGAAGAATTTTGAAAAATCAGATAATGAAAATCTTATCAGTTACAATATCGTTGGAGAATTTAATGAGGATGGTTATAAAATTACCAAGCATCAAAAAATTACAATTAATAAAAATTTCCCTGACCTGTTGCTTTTTGAAACCTATTATGTAAACAATGGAGATAAAAAAGCAACCATAACAGCCTGGAAGAATCATGAACTAAGGGTGGAAAATCAAAATGGGGAAAACCTGATGTGGTCATTCCAACCCTCCTCTACCAATAAAAGACAAGATTGGATACTCCCTGTGGAAGAAGGATTTTATCAAAAAAATTATCTGGGTATGAATAACTCGGATTATGGCGGTGGTATCCCCATGGTGAATATCTGGAGAAAAGATGGGGGTATTGCAACCGGTTTGACAGAATCCACCTTAAAACTGGTTTCGATGCCGGTTGAATGGGTAAGATATGAAGATTATGCCAAGGCTGCTCTCCTCTACGAATACGAAAATCCGGTAATATTGGCAAAAAACGATACCATCAGAACTTTTGATTCTTTCGTTGCTGTACACACAGGCGACTTCTTCAACGCTTTACAGCAATTTTCAGCATATATGCAGGCTGAAAAAGGAATTAGTTTCCCTGAACCCGAACCTGAAGCATACGAACCGGTTTGGTGTGCCTGGGGTTATGAAAGACAATTTACCATTGACGAAGTAATCGGTACACTGCCGAAAGTGAAAGAACTGGGCTTTAAATGGGTTGATGTAGATGATGGTTTTCAGATTGCTGAAGGAGACTGGGAAACCAATGAACGTTTTCCGGGAGGTGATAAAGATATGCGGAGAATGACGGACGAGATTCACAAGCTTGGTCTCAAGGCAAAACTCTGGTGGGCGCCGCTCGCTGCAGATCCGGGAACAAACATCCTGAAAAAACATCCTGAAATGTTGCTTAAAACCAGCGAATGGATTCCTCAGTTAATATCATGGTGGGACAGTTATTACCTCTCACCTGTCAACCCAGTCACCAAACAACATACCGATGAACTGCTTAAACGGTTTATGGTAACATGGAATTTCGACGGGCTAAAATTAGACGGTCAGCACATGAACTGTTGTCCGGCCGACCACAACGAGGCCAGTCAGCTTGAGTATCCCGAACAGTCAATTGAACTACTACCAACCTATTTCAAACAGATTTACGATGTAGCACGATCATACAAACCCGACGCCGTAATTCAGAATTGTCCCTGCGGATGTGCCATTAACTTTTTCAATATCCCATACATGAATCAGGCTGTGGCCTCAGATCCGACTTCAAGTTTTCAGGTACGTTTGAAAAATAAGGCATACAGAGCCATAACACAAAACCTGGCTTATTATGCCGACCACATCGAATTAAGCGACAATGGTGATGATTTTGGCACTCAGATAGGTATCGGTGGAGTTATTGGTTCCAAATTTACTTATCCGAAGGACAATCCACACGTAAAAGGGAGTTATTTGCTCACACCTGAAAAAGAAAAACTTTATAAAAAGTGGGTTGGTATCTACAACGAGAAAATGATTTCAAAAGGCACCTATCTCAATCTGTACGATATTGCTTACGATAAACCCGAAACACATGTACTTCAAAAAGGAGATACCTTGTATTATGCTTTCTATGCAGATGAGTGGAACGGAGATATCGAGCTGAGAGGTTTAGATAAAGACAAAAAATATACAGTTCGCGAATACACTTCTGACGACAGGAAAACATATATAATTGATGGGAAGAATCCATTTATCAAATCCACATTCAAACGTAATTATTTAATTGAAGTTTATGATTAACACATGGGGTTAGTTTTTTTAATTGGTGTGTGCGTCTGCAATCCCGGTTTCATTTCGAAACCGGGTGTTGCAGACAAATAAAACGAGAATTCAGAATTTAAAATATAATCAATTATCAATTTTTAATTAATACCAGAATAAATTATGCTTAGAAAAAATTCGTTTTTCATTTGCCTGGTTTTACTATTCATTTCTTCGGGAACTTTTGCTCAGTTTCTCGTAAAAGGTAAAGTCACATCTGGAGAAGACAATCTTCCGATGCCGGGCGTGAGTGTTCTTGTTAAAAATACCACCAGAGGCACAATTACCGACCTGGACGGTAATTACAGCATTGAAGTCCCGAACGAAAAGAGCACACTCAGTTTTACGTTCGTAGGTTACAAATCAGCGGAAATGGCTGTAAATAGCCAAAAGACAATCAACATTACGATGTATCCTGACAACTTCGTTATGGATGAAGTAATTGTAATGGGTTATTCCAGTCAGAAAAAAGCTGAGTTGTCGAGTTCAGTAGTAACACTAACAGAAGATGCACTTACTGATGTGACATCATCTGACATTGGAAACCTGCTGCAAGGGAAAGTTGCAGGGGTAATGATTTACAATGCATCAGGGCAACCCGGATCTGCTGCCGAGATTCAGATTCGTGGTACCGGATCAATTTCCGCAGGATCGGATCCTTTATTTGTAGTTGACGGGATTCCTTATGGCTCTTTTAATCCGAATGATGTTGAAACAATCTCTGTTCTGAAAGATGCCGGTGCAACAGCGCTTTACGGATCAGCCGCTGCCGGTGGTGTTATTGTTGTAACAACAAAATCGGCCAAACACAATCAGGCTACAAAAGTAAATTTCAAAGCTACCGCAGGAACAAAATCTGCTCTTTTCGGTAATTTCTCCCTGATGGATTCAGAAGAACTTTACTATATGCACAAAGACTTATACAGTCCGGCATTGTTCAAAATGCTTCGTCCTGCTGAATTATTGGATAAAGATTATGATTGGGTCGACGGATTCTTTTCTCCGGGATTCACCCAGAATTATTATGTGTCTGCTGCCGGAAGTACAGGGAAAATGGGATATTTTGCCAGTGTTGACTATTTCAAGGAAGACGGAACATTAATCAACACAAACTTTGAACGCATCGCTGCCCGTTTGAATTTAAACTCCAAGTTATCCGACAAGCTGGATATGAATATCCGTCTAGCCTATAACAATTCAAACGATCAGGGTACATCAAGCTGGACAACACTTAATGATGCCTATACAAAAATGCCCTGGGACATACCATACGATGCTAATGGTGAGATTGTGAAAATTACCAGTGCAACGCGTCCGGATGACGGAAAAACCTGGTATTCCCAGGATAAATGGAACTCATTGCACAATGAACAATATAATTATAACAGATCTCATTCTTACGGATTAGTGGCCGATTTCCAGTTAAACTGGTACATTACCAACTGGTTAGTATTAACCACAACGAATCGCTTCGACCAAAGCACCTATAAAAATGTTCAGTTTATTGACCCGCGTTCATATAGTTCATCCTATGCCAACGGTTATATTTACAACGGCATTGGAATGAGCCAGTCATTTGGAACCACCAATATCTTAAAAGCCAACAAGAATTATGGATTGCACAGTATAAATGGTTTGTTGGGTTGGGAATATGGTAAGTATCATACGGAATTTACAGCTGCTTCCGGTACTGGTATGCCTAATGGCATGGATGCGTTGAATGCAAGTTCTATTTATGAAATTGAAGGCTATAAAATCCCGGGAGCCGGATGGTCGGCATTTGCCCAGGCTCAATACAGTTACGCCGGGAAATACTTTGCAACAGCGTCCTATCGTGCAGATGCAAGTTCAACTTTTGGACCTGAAGACCGTATTGGCTACTTCCCTTCGGCTGCCGCATCCTGGTTGATCAGTAATGAAGAATTTCTTGCTGGAAATGATCTTATTACCTTCCTTAAATTAAGAGGTAGTTACGGGGTTACAGGAAACAGCCAGATTGGTAGTTTCAAGTATTTGTCGACCTATTCACTGAATAGTAGTTATCAAAACATTGTAGGTGCTACCCCTACCCGCCCGGCCAACCCATACCTGAGATGGGAAACAGCATATATGTCCGGGATAGGGGTTGATGTAAATTTATGGAAAAACATTGAATTGAATATTGATTTTTACAATATCGAAAATAAAGATTTATTATTGGATGTACCGCAGGCTCCTTCTACAGGATTCTTTGAAATGACAGCCAACGTAGGTAGTGTTAGAAACCGTGGTATTGAAATTCAATTGAATACACTCAATATTCAAAACAAAGAATTTAAATGGAATACCATGTTCAATATTGGATTCAATAAAAATGTGGTGACATCAACACCTGATGATGAAGCTTTTTTACAACAAAGAAGCTCCGTAAATCAACAGGTTAAACGGGGACAAGACATTTACAGCTGGTATATGCCGAAGTGGATGGGTGTTGATCCTGCCAATGGTGACCCATTATGGGAAAAATTAACCTATGACACAGAAGGAAACGTGATTGACCGTACAACTACCAATGTATACAATGACGCGGATTTCCAGGTGGTTGGGAAAGCTACTCCATTATTCAGTGGTGGGTTCATTAACACGATCAATTACAAGAACTTCGATCTGAATATCAACACAAACTTTGTTGTTGGCAATAAGATATTCAACTACAACAGGTTGGCAATGGATGCTGACGGAGCTTATCTTGGATACAATCAGATGTCTTTAGAAAATAACAAAGTAGGCTGGACACGCTGGCAAAATCCGGGAGATGAAGCTACGCACCCGAAACTGGTTATGAATGGAAACAAATCTTCTAACAGTGTTTCTTCCAGATATCTTGAAGATGGTAGCTTTTTCCGGATTAAAAACGTATCACTTGGCTATAACTTTTCTCCGGAAAAACTGAAAAAAGTATCTATCAGTAATTGCAGGGTTTATATAACTGCCGACAACGTGCTAACATTGACAAAATTCTCGGGAATGGACCCTGAAGTAAGCATGAAAACATCTGATTATTCATTAGCTGGATTGTACAATGACAATTATCCAATCAGCAGACAATTTTTAATTGGAGTTGAAATAGGTTTTTAAATAACTGCCAAAACTAATTTAAAAAAATTATACGTATGAAAATTAAATTAATATATTTCATTTCACTGTTATTTTTAGTAACAGCCTGTGATTTGGACTTTTTCCCTTCCGATGCTATGACTCCGGAACAACTGGCTGAAGATCCGGGAGGAGCTGTATACATTACGGATGGAAATTATTCGATGTTCAAAGATGAATATGAATACAAGGGACTGTACTCCGGAGGAAATTCATATATCCGTCATTATATGCAGATGGCCGAATTTCCGAGCGACAACATCTGTCTTTCAGGAAGAACTACAGACGTACTGTATGACGCAACCGTTTACAGAACAAATCCTACTCTTAAAAATGTGAGTACTTTCTGGTGGTTATCTTACCGGATTATATTTGGTGCTAATTCGGTAATCGAATCAGTAGTTGATGGAGCTTCAACACAATCGGATTACATCAAAGGTGAAAACTACTTCATCCGTGCCATTGCGCACCTGAATCTGGTTACTCTGTATGCAAAACCTTATTCTCACGGTAGAAATAATCTCGGTATTGTTTTAAGAACAAGTACAAATACCGCAAACACTACACGTGCCACCGTGGGACAGGTTTACGATCAAATTGAGGCTGACCTGAAAGAAGCAATCCGGCTGATGAGTAATGGTGGCAGTCGCCGTGGAAATGCCGGCTATGCCTCAAAAGAGGCTGCACAGGGATTATTGTCGAGAGTATATCTTTATATGGAAAAAAATCAGGAAGTTATCGATCTGGTCAATGATATGTTAAAGAATGAAACTCCGGCATCAAAACTTGAAAGCACAGCAACTTTCCGGAATTATTTTGCAAATACCCTTACATCAAAAGAAACATTATGGGCTGTCGCACATACTGCTTTAGAAACAAGAGGACAATCATCCATTGCTTCAATGTATTTGAATGACGGCATGGGATGGGGCGAAGTGTTCTCTTCTGATCCTTTAAATAACCTGTATGAAAGGTATCCTAACGATGTCCGGTACTCATATTTCGTGATCCCCAAGTTGCACACCACCGCCGGTTATATGATTTCGTATCCGGTTGAAAACCCGGATGACGATTCACGTGCAAACGAATTACAGGATGTTACGCTTGATCCTATCTCTAATAAATACTTCTTCATGAGTGGAGTAAATAAGATAAACGTTGAAACAGAATCAATTAACGGATACGAACAAAAATACATCATGCTGAACGGACAAAAGCACGTAGTTCGTCTTACCAAGAAAATGCAAAACCGGAATTCATTCCCCATGTATTATGTTTCAAAATTCTCTTATCAGGATGGAGATCCGATGTTGAATTCACCGGTGATGTTGCGTTGGGCTGAAGTAATTCTGAACAGAGCCGAAGCTTATGCTAAAACATCAGGAAAAGAAGCTGAAGCCTTGGCTGATGTAAATGTATTACGTACCCGTGCGGGTTTGTCAGGAAACGAGCTTTTTACCACAAGCAATATGGCAACCAAGGGTTATACCAGTGTCTTAGATGTTGTGTTGGATGAGCGCAGATTAGAGTTGGCATTCGAAGGTCATCGCATGTTTGACTTATATCGCAACAAAAAGAGTATGGACAGAAAATATGCCGGTGTACAACCCTGGGAGGTTATCAATCATGATAACAACAAAATCCAGTACCCGATTCCATTTGATGAAATATCGGTAAGTGGCATTGAACAAAATCCATGATTATAGAAATTATTTTAACAACAAATATCAATTTCCTTTTATTTACTAACAATTAAAAAAACAAAGTCATGAAAAAAGTTTTTAAATTTTCAGTTTTTGTAGCATTAGCTTTTATCGCTTTTGCATGTGAAGAGGCAGTGATTCCTACCGCGTCGTTTACCTATGAAGTAGAAGGTCTCACTGTAACATTTACAAACACATCCAAAGATGCAACTTCGTATATTTGGGATTTCGGAGATGAAACAACTTCTACAGAAGCTAATCCGGTTCACACTTATGCCGCAGAAGGAAATTACACAGTGAAATTAACAGCTAAAAACGGAGATGAAAGCAAGACTATCACAGAAGAAATCTCGTTGACTAAACCGTTGATTAAATTAGATGGTATTTTCACCGACTGGAGTGAAGTTCCTGCTAACAAGCTTGCCAGCACAACTTTACCTGAAGGCGCTTCTCTAACAGCGTTGAAAGAACTGAAAGTATGCGCCGATGCTAATTTCATTTTCTTCTATTTGAAATTGGATCAAACACACGTGGCTCCACTTGACATCTTCCTGAACACCGACAACAATCCAGCTACAGGTGCAACCTCATGGTTGTGGGATCCTTGCGGAGCAGACTATCTGATCGAAGGATTCGTAACAGAAGGAATGGCTGACGCAATTGTATTCAAGAAACCAACTGACACAGCTCAGGATGCATGGGACTGGCAAGAAGTCGTTGCTGCCGGCAGTGGTATTGTTTCAATGTCTGAAGTTAAAACAGTTAGCGGCACCATCGTTGAATTCGAAGCCAGAATTGTACGTGAAATGGTTCCAACTACATTGGCTAATGAAATTGGATTCAGTGTTTTCTCTTCTAATGCCGACTGGGCTGAAACAGGTTCTTTGCCTACTGCAGCAGCCGACGCTGCAACAAAAGCAGGAATGTTAACAGTAAAATTAAACTAATCAATATCTGTTGATTAACAAAATACGATGCAGGTAATGGGATGGTATTGAACATATACCTGCATCGTATTAAGTTCATAAAAACGGTTTAACACTTTTATAATACTAATTTAAAAAATTGATATGATGAAAAACAAATTATTCTGTAGTCTGATGGGGTTTTTATTTGTATTTACCCTATTGTCCTGTGACAAAAAAACACCTGTTGATGAAGATGAATTACTCACAAAAGTAACTTACACAGAATCTTTTGACATTTTCATCAACCCCGAACGGGGATTTTATCATAATCAGTCTTTCAGATCCGGTACCACAAATGTACTAACTACTTCTACCGTCGAATCTCAAAGAGCACTGGGTAGAAGTTTATTTCTGACACTCTACTATCTTACGGATTATCGTGACAAACCTATACCTGCGGACTACCTGGAACGCATTGAAACGAATATGAAAGCTTTACGTGAAGGAGGAAGTAAATGCGTGCTCCGTTTTGCGTACGTTTCAAGTGAAAGTGATAAACCCTGGGATGCCTCTCAGGAAATTGTACTACAACACATCCAACAAGTTGCTCCGATTCTTCAGGAATATTCGGATGTAATTTATGTTATGGAAGCAGGATTTGTGGGTGTGTGGGGTGAGTGGTACTACACTTCCAATTTTGGCATGACTCTTTCCACTCCGCAGGATTATGCCCCCCGCCGGGCTGTATTGGATGCATTGCTCACCGCATTACCACAGGATCGTATGATCTGTGTCCGCACTCCTCAGTTTAAGCTTAAATGTTTTGATATAACTTTTGCTGATACTATTTCTGTACTAACTGCCTATAATGGTTCTAATCTATCACGTATCGCTGCCCATAACGACTGCTTTTTAGCAAGTTCTAATGATTACGGCACTTTTTCAAGTAACAGCCAACGTGAATTCTGGCATGCTGATTCAAAATATGTTGTAATGGGAGGAGAAACCTGTGGGGTTTCAGCTTATTCAACCTGCGAGAATGCACTTACTCAAATGGAGAACTTCCATTGGTCATACTTGAATTCAGGTTATCATGGCACAGTGCTTGGCAACTGGAGAAGCGAGGGCTGTTTTGATGAAATTGCACGTCGCCTGGGCTATCGCTTTGTGCTTACCGAAGGTAAATTTACGCCAACTCCGGAAGCCGGAAAAGAATTTGTTGCTAAAATCAACGTGAAAAATGTTGGATTTGCCGCACCTGCCAATCCTCGCGAACTTGAGCTCATCTTTGTTTCAAAATCGGATGCAAATGAAAAATATGTGGTAAAACCTGATAGTGATCCTCGCTATTGGTTTGCCGGCGGAGAATATACTATTTCTATCAAACACACACTCTCAACACAAATGGCGGGCAAAGAGTTTGACCTTTATTTGCACTTGCCGGATCCAGAACCAACACTGTACGGAAGACCGGAATTCAGTATCCGTTTAGCCAATGACAATGTTTGGGATGCAACAACCGGATATAACAAAATCCATAGTATTACAGTGCCTTAAGACATTATTACAATGTAATTGCAATATTACAATGAGAGAACTGAAAAAGATATTTACAATTATATGTATAACCGGATTGGTTGCTGCATGTAATCTTGATTATTTTCCTTCTGATGAATCAACAGCGGGAGCACTCAGGGATTCATACAACGGATTGGTTTATGCCACTGATGGTAATTATTCTATGTTTAAGGATCCTCTTGAATACAAAGGAACAACATCATCTTCCTATTCTTATTTAAGACGACAATATGAAATGGCCGAATATCCAAGTGATGAAATCGTCGTATCCGGAAGAACAACGTCTACTCTTTTTCAGGCATATACTTATGAAAGAAATGCTTCCTTACAAAATGTTTCTTATGTATGGTGGTCTGGATATAAAATTATTTACGGGGCTAACTTTGTCATTGATGCCATTGAAAACGGGACTTCTGAAAAACTGGATTATCTGAAAGGTGAGAATCTGTTTTTAAGGGCAATTGTACACCTGCAACTTGTCAATCTCTATGCAAAGCCATATTCTTATGGTAGAGAAAATCCCGGCATTGTGATTCGCAATAGCTCTGTAATTCAGAACACCGAAAGAGCCTCGGTTGGTGAAGTATATGATCAGATTGAAAAAGATTTGACCGATGCGATCAAACTGATGCAGCATGGAACCAGAAGAGGAAATGCAGGATACGCTTCAAAAGAAGCTGCTCAGGGGTTACTCACCAGAGTTTATTTACACATGGGTAAATATCAGGAAGTAATTGACCTGGTCGATGAAATGCTTGATGGCGCTACAGCTGAAAGCAAACTTGAATCTACGGGCAATTTTCCAAACTATTTCAAAAATGCCCTGAATTCAAAAGAAACACTATGGGCTGTTGCCATGACCACTTACGACTCACAAGGCCAGTCCAACATCGGATCCATGTATTTAAATGATGGTATTGGATGGGGTGAAGTCTTTTCATCCGACCCCATGAATGATTTATACGAAAAAAACCCCAATGATATTCGCTATGGTTTTGTTTTGCCTCAATATCTGGATGAAACAAAGTGGATGATTCGATATCCCATGCCTGGCACAGATTACAGAGATGCCCGGTCCAACAACATCATAGATGTTCAAAAAGATCTGACAAATCAATTTTATTTTATGGATGATAATAATCAAAAAATTACAATCCAAACGGAAAATGTTGAAGGATATACCAAACACTTCATCATGCTGAACGGGATAAAAACACAGGTCAGGTTAACAAAAAAAATGCAACACAGGAATTCATTCCCTTTATATTATATTACAAAATATTCTTATCAGGACGGGGATCCGATGTTGAGCTCTCCTGTCATGATCCGATGGGCAGAGGTTATTCTCAACCGTGCCGAAGCGTATGCCAATATTCCAGGTAAAGAATCAAATGCCTTGGCTGATGTAAATATAATCAGAAACCGCGCCGGATTAAGCGGGAATCAACTTTTTAGCACCTCAAATATGCAGGGATATAACAATGTGCTGGATGTTGTGTTGGATGAAAGACATCTCGAACTGGCTTTCGAAGGTCATCGAACCCTCGACGTCTACAGAAACAAGAAAAACCTGAACAGGGAATATGCCGGTGTACATACCTGGGAAATTATAAATTACAACGACAACAAAGTTATTTACCCTATTCCTTTCGATGAAATATCGGTTAGTGGAATTGCTCAAAACCCGGATTATTAAAATGAAATTTTATCATCATTTATATACAATCTTAATCTTTGTCTTTCAGGTTACCTGTGTTTTCTCACAGCAACCTGATAACACACGCAATTTATCAAAATATGCGACGAACCAAATTGTTGATGATGCGGTTTACCAAAACCTCCATCCTCATCAAACGGTACAAGTAATACAATCTCAGAATAAAAAAGTTAAAAATGTAATCCTGATTATTGGAGACGGAATGGGACTTTCTCACATCAGTTCAGCCTGGGTTGCCAACAAAGGAAAGCTAAACCTGGATAATTTCCAGGTAGTAGGACTTTCCAGAACATACAGTCATAACCGGCTCATTACCGATTCGGGAGCTGCCGGAACTGCCATCGCAACCGGACAGAAAACCAATAATTATGTGGTTGGTGTCGATACCTTGGGAAATCCATTAACAACAATCATGGATTATGCAGCAAAAGCAGGTAAAAAAACCGGTATCAGTGTTGTTTGCAGGCTTAATGATGCTACACCGGCGGCTTTTATTGCCCATCAAACAGATAGAGATCTTGCAGAAGAAATTGTCAGTCAATATCCAGCTAGTAAAATTGATTTTATAGCCGGCGGTGGTATGAAATACTGGAAGAACCGGTCTGATAAGAAAGACATGGTTGAAGTCATGAAACAAAAAGGTTATGATTTTGCTGCAAATGAATCTGAATTATTCTCAATCGATAAACTGCCGGCACTGGCGATTCTGGCAGATTTAGAACTGCCGGTTGCTTCCATCAGAGGAAATCTTTTTCGTAACATGAATCAAAAAGCAATTGAGTTGTTAAATGCTGAGAATAAAAACGGATTTTTTCTGATGATTGAAGGTTCCTGTATCGATGATTGGAGTCATGCTAACAAGATTGACAAAGTAGTTGAAGAAATCCTCGATTTAGACAGAACTATCGGAGATGTATTGCAATGGGCTGAAAAAGATGGAGAAACACTCGTTATTGTCACCGCAGATCATGAGACAGGCGGTTTAACATTGTTAGATGGCGATATAAAAACAGGTACTGTTAAAGTAAATTTTGCAAACCAGAGTCACAGTAATGTTTTAGTTCCTGTTTTTGCTTTCGGTCCCGGAGCTGAAAACTTTGCAGGCATATACGAAAATGCAGAACTGGGACAAAAAATCAGGAACTTCATTACAGACAAGCATCAGTAGAGAGTTTTTTTAAGGTACTTATATAAATCATTTTTAAAATTATTCATCATGAAATTTACGAAAAAAATTTTAACGGGATTTTTCCTGTTAATGACTTTTGGTGTGTTAATTGGGACAACATCGTGTACAAAGAGCAATACTCCACAGATGGTGAAACTTGAAGCACCGGAACGACCAGCCGGACAAGATAACGTATTACAGTTACGCTGCGATCCGATTCCGACAGTCAGAGTGGCTTTCATCGGATTGGGATCCCGCGGATTAGAAGCAGTAAGACGCTTTATGTACCTCGAAGGAATTGAAGTAGTAGCCATCTGCGACATCAACAAAGATTTTGTTTCAAAAACACAGGAGTTACTGACTGAAAACAACAAACCCAAAGCACTTGAATTTACAGGAGAAGAAGACTGGAAGAAAGTGTGCGAGTTGGAAAATGTCGACTTGATTTACAACTGTACCCATTGGGCGCTGCATACACCAATTGCAGTGTACGCAATGGAACAGGGGAAACACATTGCCCTCGAAGTCCCCGCTGCCATGAGCATCGAAGACTGCTGGAAATTAGTTGATACAGCTGAAAAAACAAGACGCCATTGTATGATGCTCGAAAACTGTTGTTATGATTTCTTCGAAATGGCAACGCTCAATATGGCTCAACAAGGGTTGTTAGGTGAGATTGTACATGCCGAAGGAGCTTATATCCATGATCTGCGCGAACTCAACTTCAAGTCACCGGAGGAAGGTGGTTATCAGGGCATGTGGAGATTGGATTACAATGCAAAAAACAAAGCCAACCTCTACCCGACTCATGGTTTAGGTCCTGTTTGTCAAGCTTTAAACATTCACAGGGGTGATAAAATGAATTATTTAGTATCTATGTCATCAGATCAGTTTGGTATGACAGAATACGCGAAAAATAAATTCGGCGAAAACTCCGATTATGCCAAACGTACCTACGAAAAAGGTGATATCAATACTACCATTATCAAAACGGAAAAAGGAAAAACCATCATGATACAGCATGATGTAACCAGTCCACGCCCATACAACCGCATTCACATGCTCAGCGGAACCAAAGGTTTTGTACAAAAATATCCGATTCAGGGAATTGCACTGGAGCCCAATGCACACGAATTCCTTCCTGAAAAAGAAATGGAAAAATTACTGAAAGAATACGAACATCCTATTGTAAAAGAGGTAGGTGAAAAAGCAAAAGAAGTGGGTGGGCACGGTGGTATGGACTTCATTATGGATTACCGCCTGATTTACTGTCTGCGAAATGGCTTACCACTCGATCAGGATGTGTATGATGCAGCTGAATGGTCGAGTTTGGTTGAATTAACTGAAATTTCTGTCAGGAACGGATCAATTCCTGTAGAAGTTCCTGATTTCACACGTGGTGACTGGAATAAACTGCAAAAACTGGAATTTGCTAAATAATCAGACAATCAGTTAAAGAGGGCTCTGAATTGAGCTTCCTCTTTAGCTGATTATTTATTCTCTATTTTCTAACCATTAAATTATTTTTATATGAAAAAAAACTACTTGCTATTTTTTATTTTTAGTCTTATTTTTTCCCCGTCACTGTTAAGTGCAGCTAATCGCTATGTTTCAGTGAACGGAGAAGGTGACGGTCTTTCCTGGGCATCGCCCAAAGGTTCTATTCAAGCAGCTGTCTGGGATTGTGCGGCTGGTGATACTGTGTTTGTATCTTCTGGTACCTATAATGAAATGTTTGCCATCACAGACGGAGTTTCTGTCATGGGAGGATACCATCCTACAACCGGAGAAAGGGATATTGATGCTTATGTTACAACACTCGACGGTCAGGGTCTCGGAAAGTATCTAATTGTAAAATACGATGCCGCTTGCGTTCATCCAACTTTAATTGAAGGTTTTACAATCAAGAACGCCGAACATTCGAATGAGGGTGGTGGCGCCTATATCAGAGGTAATGTAACATTGTCACGCTGTTATATTGTTAACTGTAAAGGCTCAAACGGCGGTGGTGTATTCAATAACGGCGGTATTGTCAGGGATTGTATCATCGAATTATGTTCTTCAACCAGTTCCGGAGGAGCTATACGAAACAATGGCGGATTAGTGGAAAACACCATTATGCGTGGAAACCAGGGGAAATATGGTACTATCAGAAATGAAAACGGTGGTATTGTAAGAAACTGTATCCTGCATAATAACACAGCCAGTGTTACCGGATGGCCAAATAGCGGTGGAATTTATAATCCAACCGGTATTGTCGCCAACTGTATTCTTGCCTGCAACACAGGTGAGGGATATGCAGCCATTCACAGTGATGGTAAGACATTTAACACGATCATGTGGAATAACAAAGGTCCGGAGGGATTTTCTGATCCGATAGCTTATATTAATGGCGCCGGATCGTCGAACAATGCAGCTGTGAGTGGATTTGAAATGGCAAAAGATGCATATACACTGAATTCAAACAATGCTGCAACTGACGGTCCAAATTTTAAAGCTCCCACCCTTTTTGCAGGCGTACCTACAACACCGGCTGATATTGCCGCTATGCGTGCTTCCGATTGGAGTTTTTCAGCCGAGTCACCATTGATTGATTTAGGTACAAGTGCAAATACGGAAACTCCCGTGTCTGACATTGTAGGAACCTCACGCCCCAAAGGCGCTGCCATTGATTTGGGAGCCTATGAATTTGATCCTAATGCAGTGACTGTTGCTGTTGAAGCTGTATCCATGACAATTGATACATTGAGATTAGAAGAAAAGACAAGCCAATGGTTATCTGCTATTGTTACTCCAACGAATGCTACCAATAAAAAAATCTTGTGGGAATCATCCAATACCGCTGTTGCAACAGTAGAAAGCGGATTGATAACAGCTGTTTCGGTGGGTACAGCTATCATCAGGGTGACAACAATAGACGGAGGAAAAAAAGACTCTTGTGTTGTTGAAGTTACCGAGGAAATCATTCCTTACATTCACCCGGATGCACTGGCTGCAGATCTGTTGAGTGAAAACGACTATACAGTTCCGACCTATACGAAAATGCTCATTGCAAAATATGCTGTTGTAAAAGATAGTTCTGAAATGAACCTGCTTGCTTTGCAACAGGCTATCGCCGCATTAATAAACAAAAATATGCCTTACACGGTGGTAGCAACGATCAATGGTGATCCTAAAACGAGAATGGGATTTGCCTGGTTCACCAACCAGGACATAACCAATGGAAAGATTCAGTTGGTTGCCAAAGCAAATGCAGTGGAAGCTGACTTTGCATCGCCTGCATTTGAAATTAACTCGACGCAACGTTCGGTTAATAACATTAACTATGCTGTATATGATAACAACGTGCTGAGTGCCGCCAATTTGCCGACAAACTATAAACGTAGCTACAGAAGCCACAAAGCCCTTGCTACCGGTTTAACACCGAACACAACTTATTCTTATCGTGTTGGATTCGACAATGCCTGGAGTGAAATCAGGACATTTACAACTGCCGTGGACAGTAAAGATGAATTCAAGTTCTTATATATGACTGATTCTCATATCATGAATCAGGAATATATCAACAACACGAGATGGGTCGCTACAGCCGCTGCAAATAAAGCGCCGGATGCTCGCTTTTTATTATTCACAGGCGACTTTGTTGAAACCGGGACAGTTACCAACGCGGAATGGGAATGGGAACAATTCTTCGAAACATCCATGAAGCCTGCTATTCAAAAATTCCCGATGGTTCCTACCGACGGGAACCACGATGACAGTCCGAACCTGAATTATACTCATCACTTCAACACCGATAGTATATTCAATCAATCGGCTGCAACAAAACCACAATTTCATGGTATCAATTATTCATTTGTATATGGTGATGCTTTGTTTATTGTGTACAGTCAGCAGGACTACTGGCGTACTGGCTATATGAACTCACTGAAACCTTGGTTCAGAGCACAGGTTGAGGCTAATCCTAACACGAAATGGCGTATTGCTGCCGTTCATAAGTGTCTGTTTACCGGTAGTGGTCATCAAGAGGATGCTGACGCTAAAATCTTCCGTCAGGAAATGCTTCCTCTGTTTGATGAATTGAATATCGACTTTGTAATCCAGGGACATGACCATGTGTATGAAGTTATCGGGCCAGTAGATAACCAGACCAAAACAGTTATACCAGGTAGCGTGTCGGGTGTTAAAGATGTTGCTGTAAATACAAATACCAATATGACCGGGAAAGAAGGTGGTATTTATAATGTTGAAGGAGGAACGCTTTATTTCAACAACAGTACATCCGGTAGAAAACGTTACTACCCATATACGAAAGAACAAATGGAAGCGGATTATGCAAAGCATGAAGTGGCAAATTACTGGGATTTGTTTACCGGTAAATTCGGGCAGCCAGGTGCTCCGGTCTTTAGTGAAATATCGGTAAACACCAACGAGATCACCGTGAGTACATACACCACCAGTGAAGCTGCTGCTCCAATCCTGTTCGATTCATTTAAAATAGTTAAAGGTAATGAATCTGGTTTAGAGAATAACAATGAACCCATTAATTCTTTATTTCCTGTTCCTGCAACAGATAAGGTAAATACAACTGTTAACAACATCAACAATGTAACTGCATTTGACATTTCAGGTAGAAGTATTAATCTCCCTTTCAAAAATCAGACTATTGATGTTTCTGATTTATCAAATGGGATCTACATTGTTAAAATAAATGCTGACAATAAAACATTTACTTCCCGACTATTAAAAAAGTAATGTTTTTATATCTATAAATTTAAATATGTCCTCTGAAAAAGTTATTCAAACACTTGATCAGAGGGCATATAAAATACCAACTAATATGAAAAAAACATTATCCATTCTCCTTTTTTTATCTTCTATTTACTGGTTAAATGCCGCAGTTATATCTGTTTCACCCGGAACAAAAACAATCTACGATGCTGTAGCAACCGCTCAATCCGGAGACATACTCGAACTGACAGATGGCGTTTACAATGAAACAAGTACAGTTATTATCAATAAATCTCTCACTATCAAAAATGCATTAAACAGTTCTCCTGTAATTAATGTAAATCGTTTTACTATAAAAGCCAATTTTACTTTACAAGGGGTCACTTTTGATGGAAATTCAACAGCTTCAGAAGGAATCAGAATTGATGAAGGCCAAAATCTGATTATTAAGATTCTAAATTCTGACATTCAAAACTTCACCAGTAGAGCAATTAATTTTTATGCCACCAGCAAAACAGTAGCATTTGTTGATACCCTGATAGTTGATGGATGTAAATTTCAAAACACAATCAGGGCATTGCAAGCAACTACAGCTTTAGAACAGTTTAAACATCTTGAAATAAAAAACTCCACATTTTACAAACTGGATAAAGACGGATATTTTATCAATATGAGTCCGGGTGGTGAAAATTTAGCATCAGGTGTTAAAGTAATTATAGATCACTGTACATTTTATAACTGTTTTTCCAGACGTGGAGTTTATTTAGCCAATCTGGACGGAGCAGAAGTGACTAACAACATCGCTTTCTATTCAGAAACTGTTGGTGACACAAAAAGTTTTTCAACCTATGGTTCCAATAGTATGGTGAGAAATAATATTTCATATAATGTTGATTTATATGGAAGTGCTCCCCGGCAAAATGTCATTGTACAAAACCCGCTGTTCGTAGATGGTGAAAACGGTAATTTGCAATTGTACGCAAACTCTCCGGCCATAGGTGCAGGAGATAATGGATCGAACCTAGGTGACCCTAACTGGGGTGTATCGAATGAAGATGCTCCATTAGGTGCATTGCCATACGTGCCTTTTAAGAAACCATATACCATGTCACCCACCGCAAATTCAGTTCGTGTTATTTGGCAAATGCTGGATACAATTTCAAAAGGTGTAGTATATTATGGAAAAACGGAAGCTTTAGGCGATTCAATCGTTTCTAACGATGGGTGGTTAGTTGAAGAAGAAGGATTTGTTCACGTTAAAGAGTTAACCGGACTGGATCCGTCCACAACTTACTATTATCAGGTTGGAAATGGTATCAGAAGATTTGAGGAAATTCGACAAACGAAGACTGCACCGGCAAGAGGCAGTAACTTCAGATTAGCAATTGCGTCCGATTTTCATGACAATAGTGGCCAGGTCTGGGAAAAGATGGTGCCACAAGTCGTGCAACAAGCTCCGGATTTATTTATTCACCTTGGGGATATTGTCAACAGAGGGGATACTCGCCCCTGGAACTCTTCATTCTTCACTCCAAGT
>VSSQ01000019.1_pt13 | contig 20364 bp, 13 predicted proteins | sample 4763081 | NCBI WGS metagenome assembly VSSQ01 (sample SAMN12137344, study PRJNA551015) | bioreactor metagenome | isolation source: SDC9 anaerobic chlorinated ethene degrading culture | place: USA: Knoxville, Tennesee | collected 2015-01-01
TTAGAAATAAGTTTATTTTGAAATAACTATATAATAATAATTCTTATTATAAATTAATTCAGAGATAATTTAAAATGTTTACACATATAAATAATTAATAATTTCAATTTAATTATAATAATTGAAATATCATGCATAAAACTAAAATTAATTCATAATTATGTGATATAATGAAAGGAAAAGTAATTTTTATAGGTGCTGGTCCTGGTGACCCAAAATTATTAACGATTGGTGGATATCAAGCAATAAAAAATGCAGATATAATAATATATGCAGGTTCATTAGTTAACCCAGAAGTCTTAAATCATCGAAAAGAAGTTGCAAAAGTTTATAATAGTGCATCAATTGATTTAAATGAGATTATAAATATTATTGAAGAAGGAATATCTGAAAATAAAATAATCGCTAGAGTTCATACAGGCGATCCATCTATTTATGGAGCTATTGGAGAACAAATTAGGGAATTGAAAAAAAGAAATATAGATTATGAAATAATTCCTGGAGTAAGTTCTGTTTTTGCAACAGCAGCTACACTTGAATCTGAACTTACATTACCACAAATATCACAAACAGTAATCATAACTAGACCTGAAGGAAGAACACCCAAACCAAAAAAAGAAAGTTTGGCTAGTTTAGCAACACATCAGGCTACCATGTGTATATTTCTTGGAGTTGGAATGATAGAAAAGGTTGTAGAAGAACTAAAAGAGGGTTTTAATGGCCAAGAAGGATATAATGAAAATACTCCTATAGCTGTAGTAAAAAAAGCTTCATGGAAAGATGAATTGATAATTAAGGGAAATTTATCCAATATTGTTAGTAAAGTTAAAGAAGCAAAGATTACTAAAACCGCAATGATTGTTGTTGGGGAAGTTCTAGACCCTGGTGACTTTGAAAGCTCAAAATTATATGATAAAAATTTTAAACACGAATATAGAAAATAAATGACAATTAATATAAAAAAAATGAAATTCAATTAAAAATAAGATAGAAAAAATAAAAAATCATATAATAAAAAAATTTAAAATAAGGAATTATATTTAATAATAATTAAAAATCAAGTGCAATAAATTAAAAATAAGTTAAAAAATTATAATTTAAGAATTATTATATATTTTTCTAAATTATTTCATAATTTTAAAATATTAAATATCTAGATTATTAAATATTTTAGATATTGATTATTTTAAAATCTTTAGACCCTCAGATGTTCCTATCATCACTTGATCAACCATTTGAGAAAAAATACCATTTTCAACAACCCCTGGTATTGAATTTAAATCTTTTTCTAGTTGAATAGGGTTATCAATTTTGGAAAAATCAGCATCAACTATAAAATTTCCATTATCAGAAATAACTGGCCCATCTTTATATCTAGCCATTCTTATTTTAGGATTAGCTCCCATATCTTTAAGTGCTGAAAAAACAGGTTTTTTTGATTCAGAAATAATTTCTAAGGGAACAGGAAACTTTCCAAGCGTATCAACTAATTTTGAGTCATCAGCTATTATAATAAGCTTATCTGCAGAATAATCAACTATTTTTTCTAATGTGTGGGCAGCACCTCCACCCTTAATTAAATTGAATTTAGGATCAATTTCATCAGCTCCATCGACAGCAATGTCGACATCATGTTCTTCTAAAGTGGTTACGGGTATTTTCCAGTCTTTTGCTAAAAGAAAAGATTGATATGAAGTAGGAACTCCCATTACCTCAATTCCTTCCTCTTTCATCCTAATACCAACTTTTTCAATGAAATAATGAGTTGTAGAACCAGTACCTAAACCAATAATTTGACCATCTTTAATTTCTTCTGCAGCTGAAAAACCTGCTATTTTCTTGAGATTCATATTAAACACCAAAAATACTAATAAAAAACAATGAAAGTTATTAAATAATAAAAAGATAAATTTTACATAGATTTAACAATAATTATCAATAAATGAAAAAGATTTAATAAAAGCTTTAATCTGTAGATAAAAGATTTAATAATAAAAACTTTAATACTAAAATCTTAAATAATAAGCTAAGCAATTTAATGATAAAAACTTTAATAATAAGCTAAGCAATTTAATGATAAAAACTTTAATAATAAAATCTTAAATAATAAGCTAAGAGATTTAATAATAAAAATTTTAATAATAGCTAAAAGATTAAATCAATTCTATAAAGACCAAATATCAAGGATGTAATCTTAAACAAACTTTAGTAAGACTAAGGCCTTTAGCACATCCAGAATCATGCTTACCTAGATTTTTAACAATAATACATTTATCACCAGATTTTAACCCATCAGGAAAACATAAATCATAATAAATACAATCAATATCACAACTTGGAGATTCAAAAGAAATATTTGATCCTTCAAAAGCCTTTTTAGAATCTATAAAAGCATCAATATCAGCTAATTCTACTTCAACAACTCTTACAATTCCTTCATTATGAACATAACATTTTTGAGTAATATCTTTTACATTAGTAATAACATATTTTCGTCCTTTTTCTAAAGAATCAACACAGGATGCTTTAAATCTACAACTTTCACATTCTTCAACAGGACCTTCAAATATAAAAGACATCCCTACTTCTGCTAGATTTTCTCCAATTAAAGTTATCATTAAATCACTCCTGTTTTTATAGCTAATTTCTTAGCTGCATCTCTAGAAAGTCCTCTATCACCCAATATTGTATAACGCTCTGGCCTTATTGTGTGTGCCATAACAAGAGCTTCAATAATGTCATCAGGATCGATTCCTAATTCATATGCATTAGTTGGTGCTTTCATATCTTTCAATGCACTTTTTATAATTTCCCAGTCTCCACCATGAAGACTCATCATCATTATAGTTCCAACTCCACATTGTTCTCCATGGAGAGCAGGTTTTTTAGCTATTTTATCCAATGCATGGCTAAATTTATGTTCAGATCCACTTGCAGGCCTACTTGATCCAGCTATACTAATTGCCATACCACTACTAAATAAAGATTTTACAACAAGCCTAGCACTTTCTTCTAAACCTTTTTTAATAGATTTTGATGATTTCATTATTAATTTAGCAGTCATTAAAGAAAGAGCAGCAGCAGATTCACTATATGAATCATTTTGAAGCCTATTAGCTAATTGCCAATCCTTAATAGCCGTATAATTGGAAACAATATCAGCACATCCTGCAGAAAGGAGTTTAAAAGGAGCATTACGAATTATGTTAGTATCTGCTATTACTCCAATAGGAGCTTGAGCAGTTAGAGAAACAGAGCCTTTATTATTTTTAATTGAAGCTAATGGAGAAGCTATACCATCATGTGAAGCCGCAGTAGGTACAGAAACAAAATAAATACCAGCATTAGTAGCTGCCATTTTAGCTACATCAATTATTTTACCTCCACCCACACCAATGATTAAAGAAGTATCATCTAGTTTATTTTCAACTTTTTCTACTGTTTCATATGTAGCTTCATTTATTTTAGAAAGATCAACGGAAAATTCTTGCTTTTCTAAGCTATCAATAGCCATTTCTGCCCCAATTTTAGATGTATTTGGACCAGTTACAACGAGAACATTCCCATTAAAGCGTAAATCTTTACATATGCTCCCAGTATTTTCTATAACACCAGCACCTATATGAACTTCTCTAGGCATCTGAATTTTTTTTGAATCCATAAGTATCTCCTATTATATTATAATATATATTAACCTCCACTAATAAAATAAGTTTTGATTTTTTAGTAAAATTAATAGGATATGTTAAGAATATCAAAAAATCAAAACTTATTTTATATATTTTAACACTACATGAAAAAGTATAAGAAAAAATTATTCATTAAAATTACATTATTAATTATAATTCAAGATAATAATAAATTATTATTTGTAAAATAAAAGCAAGATAAATAGAATATAATTATATATAAATAAATCAATAAAGAATATTTATATTATTAATAGATTATTAGATTATATATTAAATTTATTATCTCTTTTTAATTAATTATTATATTAAAATTATTATATTAAATTATTATATTAAAATTAAGTTATAATGATTAAAAAAATAAAATATTAAGAATAAAATATTAAAATATAATATTAAGAATAAAATACTAAAAATAAATACTAAAAATAGAGATTATATTAAAAATTATTGATAAAAATATAATAATAAAAATAGATATTGAAGATATAGATTATTTTAAAATTATTTATAAAAAATATAAGTTAACAATTAATAAAAAAATTATTTTAAATATCCTGGTGATTAAATGGAAGATTTCAGCCAATGGTTTCATAATATTTTAGAAGAAGCAGCGATAATTGACTCAAGATACCCAATAAAAGGAATGAGTGTGTGGTTACCTAATGGATTTAAATTAAGAAAACATATTATTGAACCCCTCAAAAAATTATTAGATAATGATCATGAAGAAGTATTATTTCCCCTACTTGTACCAGAAGATGAGTTAGCCAAAGAAGGAATACATGTAAAAGGATTTGAAGATGAAGTCTATTGGGTGACACATGGAGGACAAAAAAAATTAAATAAAAAATTAGCTATTCGTCCAACTAGTGAAACAGCAATGTACCCTATGTTTTCTCTTTGGGTAAGATCACACATTGATCTTCCTATGAAGTTTTATCAAGTAGTAAATACATTTAGATATGAAACAAAACATACAAGACCACTTATAAGAGTTAGAGAAATTACAACTTTTAAAGAAGCACATACTGTTCATGCGACAAAAAAAGAAGCAGATGAACAAGTTAAAGAAGCTATCAAAATTTATAAAGAATTCTTTGATATATTATCTATTCCATACATCTTAAGTAAAAGACCTGTTTGGGATAAATTCCCTGGTGCAGATTATACAATGGCATTTGATACATTAATGCCAGATGGAAAAACATTACAGATTGGAACTGTACATAACTTAGGACAAACATTTGCTAAAACATTTGATATTACATATGAAACAGCTGAAAGTACCCATGATTATGTTTACCAAACATGTTACGGACTTTCTGATAGAGTAATAGCTTCTGTAATTGGCATACATGGAGATGAAAAAGGATTAAAACTTCCACCAGAAATTGCCCCTAATCAAGTTACAATAATACCAATTATATTTAAAAAAGGAGGAGAAGAAGTTTTAGAAATGTGTAATGAAATAAAATCCTCCCTTGAATCTAATGGAATAAGAACTAATATGGATAATAGAGACATTAGACCAGGTAAAAAGTTTTATGAATGGGAATTAAATGGATCCCCAATAAGAATCGAACTTGGACCAAGAGATCTTGAAAATAAAAAAGCAATTATTGTTAGAAGAGACACTCTTGAAAAGATTGAAGTTGATTTAGAATCAGATTATGTTTCAAAAATTGAGGATTTATTTATAGAAATTTCTGAAAACATGCAAAAACAAGCATGGGATAAGATGAATAATTCTATTGTTTCCACAGATAACCTAGAAAATGTTAAAGAATTAATTAAAGATGAAAAAATAGTTTCATTTTCATGGTGTGGAGATGAAGATTGTGGAAAATCTATTGAAGAGATAACTGAAATAGATATACTTGGAACACAATCAGAAAATAGTGATTACAAAAATTCCAATGAATCAAAATGTATTAATTGTGGTAAAGAAGGCAAATTTACTGCATTAATGGCTAAAACTTATTAAATAATATTAATTTTGAATTGAATTGGAATAAAAATTAATGAACACTAAAAAAATAAAAAAGACAACCCCCATGGATAAAAAAAATAAAAAATTAAACAAATAAATATTAATAGAGAGTAGATAAAATGGATGAGATATATGCAATCATACCAGTGTCAAAATTTTCAAATGCAAAAACAAGATTATCTCCCTTTTTAGAATTAAAAGAAAGGGAAAAACTTCTTAAAGCTATGCTCAAAGATGTAACAAAAACATTGAAACCAGTCGTTGATGAAATTGTTATAATAAGTGCGGATAAAGAAGTATTGGAATATGCAAATAAGCTTGAGGTTTTAACACTTGTAGAAAATGAAGGCCTAAACTTAAACACAGCTATTTCTCAAGCCATGGATTGGTGTAGACATAAAACTAAAAAAGTAATCATTGTTCCATCAGATATACCACTTATATCTAAAACAAATATTGATGCATTGATAGAATCAGCCAAATCACTTGATTTTATAATAGTTCCTTCTAAAGGAGGAGGGACAAATGGCCTAATAATTAAACCATTAGCTATTGAAATGAATTTTGGAGAATTTAGTTTCAAAAAACATGTGAAAGAAGCTAATAAAAATGGTTTTGATCCTGTAATATATGATTCATTTTATATGTCACTTGATGTTAATATAACTGAAGACCTTGGAGAAATAATGATCCATGGTTCTGGATGTGAAACACAGAGCTTTTTAAAGAAATTAAAAATAGATGTTGAATCTATCCATGGTGCTGAAAGATTGAAAGTCACAAGAGAGAATAAATAAAGAAGATGATTAAATGATGGGGATTTCAATAGCGGGATTAGATCCTTCTGGAGGAGCAGGAATAATAGCAGACATAAAAACATTTTCAGCTCTTGAAATTCATGGAACATCAGTTATAACAGCATTAACAGCTCAAAATCCTAGTGAAGTTTTCTCATTAATGCCTATAGATAAAGGATATATTAAAGAACAATTTGATTCAATATTTGCAGAATATGGAGAAAATATTAAATATGGAAAAACTGGAATGTTATACTCTCCAGAAATAATTAAAACTGTAGCTAAAAAAATAAAAGAATATGATATTAATATTATTGTAGATCCAGTTATGGTTGCAAGTGCTGGAGAATCTCTCCTAAAAGAGAAAAAAGACATGAAAAATTCAAAAGAAACAATAGCTAATGCTCTTAAAAAATATATTCTCCCACAAGCAACAATTACAACACCCAATATTTCTGAAGCAGAAGTTTTAGCTGGAATGAAAATAAACAATCCAGAAGATGCGAAAAATGCTGCTTATGAAATTGGAAGAATTTGTAATGTTATAATAACTGGTGGACATCTTAATGGAATTAATACTATCTTTAATAAGTTTAATGATACATTGAAAACGATTGAAAAAAGCCTTATTAATACTACTAACACACATGGTAGTGGTTGTACTTTTTCAGCTGCTTTAACTGGTTATTTAATTAAAAATAATGATTTGAATAAGGCTATTAAAAAATCATTGGATTTTACAGAAATAGCTATAAAAAATGGACAGTATGGAACATTAAAACAAAACAATTGTTTAGGATTAAAATGATTGAAAATAAAAGATATAATTATCTTAAAACAATAAATTAACATAATGAAATTAAAACTCAAATTAATTAAAAAAGAATTATAATAAAAAATATAATAAGAAATATAATAAAAAATAAAATTAAAAAATAAAATAAGAAATATAATAAAAAATAAAATTAAAAAATAAAATAAGAAATATAATAAAAAATATAATAAAAAATTAAATTAAAAAATAAAATAAAAATTATAATAAAAAATATAATAAGAAATATAATAAAAAATATAATAAAAAATATAATAAGAAATATAATAAAAAATATAATAAAAAATATAATAAGAAATATAATAAAAAATTAAATTAAAAATATTTATTTTTCTTTTTCAACATCATATTCTTTCTTTTCCCAATTATTTACAATATCATCAATAGTTGGATAAATTCCTTTATACATATTTAACTTTTTATTCAATCCCATTTTCCATAGTAATTTTCTAACTGGAGAATTTAAATGTGCCAATCTTAATTCAATACCTTTTTTAGCTAAAGTATCATTTAAAAGCTCTAAATTTTCAGCTCCTGCCATATCTAAATAGTCAGTATTGCCCATATCCAAAACCAAAACAGAAATCCCTTTTCTATATTTTATTCTTTTTAATATTTCATTATCTATATTTTCAGAATTAAGAAAAACCTGTGCACCATCTATTCTAAGTATAAGAATATTAGAAATTGATTCATCAGGGTCATGGAATTTTATATCTTTATATAATTTAGTACCTTTAACACGCCCTAACTCAACAATATGCGGATTGTATATATTATATAATATTCCCAAAACAGAAATTATAACTCCAACAACAACACCTTGCAATATTCCTAAAAATAAAACTCCTCCTGCTGTAACTAAAGCATATATAAGTTCTTTTTTACTTATTTGATAATATCTTTTTAGTTCCTTTAAATTAAAAATCTTTGTAACAGCAACTATTATAATAGCTGCTAGAATAGTTTGAGGAAGATTACTAAAGAATTCTGTGAAAAATAAAATTACAATAATTACAATTATAGCGGAAAATAAGCTTGAAAAAGGAGATTGTGAACCAGATTCTTCATTAATTGCAGATCTTGAAAAACTTCCACCAACAGGAAAACCTTGAGCAATACTAGAAGAAATATTAGCTAAGCCTAGAGCTAAAAGCTCTTTATTACTATCTGCAGAATCATCATCTCTTTTTAGACCCATTATTTTTGTAGTTCCCATACCTTCAACATAACTTAAAATAAAACAAAATGCAGCTAAATTAACTAAAAGACCTAAATCCACAGAGGGTATTTTTGGAATTTCAAAAGTAGGTAATCCTGCAGGGATATTACCAACTAAACTAACTCCAAGCCAGCTCAAATCAGTGAAAGAAAATAGTAAAATAGGTAAAGCTACAATTATTAAAGCATTAGGGAGTTTAGACAGGTATTTTTCACTTAAAATAAGATAAACTATTGCTAATATCCCAATAACTAATGTGATTATATTAATTTCATAAAGATGAGTTCCTATGAAAGCTATTCTATCAAAAAATCCGCCAGTTACAGCACCATCAATACCCATCAATTTAGACAATTGTGTTGCCATTATATATACGGCAGCACCAGCAGAAAAACCAGTTAAAACACTTCTAGATATTATTCTTGAAATAAATTCCATATGAAGTAGCCAGGCAACAATAGAAAATATTCCAACCAATAGACCAACAAAAGAAGCAATAGCCCAAAAATTAGACGGATTAATTATAGTTATAGTTCCAATTGTAGACCCTACTAAAATAGATATTGCTGATGTAGGACCAACAGAAAGTTGATTAGAAGTTCCAAAAATAAAATAAACAATTAAAGCAGCGAAAGCAGCATAAAGACCTGCTTGAGGAGGTAAACCTGCTAAAGAAGAGTAAGCTATAGCTTCAGGGATAGTTATTGCCCCAACTGTAATTCCAGCAATAACATCTAATCGAAGAAAGCTTTTATTATATGTTTTTCCCCATTTAAGAATTGGAAATAGTTCCTTAGCACTTTTTAACATGATATTCCACATTTTAAAAAATCTTTAATTGAAAATTCTAATTTTAATGGAAAATTCTAAAATAAATTATATAATGAAATAATAGTTTATTAATAAACTATTTTTGTTAATTAAGTAATAAATAATTTATGTTAACATATAAATAATTTCTATAAATTAAAATAATATTTTTATATTAAGTAATAATTAAAATAACAGAAAATTGAAAATAATTATATTTTAAAATTAAAATTTTATAAATAAAATATAAAATATTATTTTACTATAAAAAGTATTCCAATATAAATTATATACAAAAATTATCCTAATATAAATTATATACAAAAATTATCCTAATATAAATTATATACAAAAATTATTCTAATATAAATTATTTTAATATAAATTTAATCTAAGATTAAGATATTTAAAAAATAGTTTCAAAATAGTTTAGATTTAATATTATATTACTAAATATATAGAAATAATATAGAAAATAAAATTTTATGAATATAATATAAAAAATAAAATTTTGTAGAATATAATTTATAATATAATAAAATAAATATATTCTTTTTTAAAAAACTGATATCTTCCATTAAATAAAGTAAAATAATTAATAATGAGTTATTTATAATAACTCTTTTCTTAAATCGATTGTATCTTTTAAATCCGGACCAGTTGATATTATTGTAACTGGAACACCAGTTTCTTTTTCGATTTCATCCACAAAACTCTTAGTTTCACCAGAAAGGGAAGAATAATCCTGAGTTCTCTCACAATCGGGGAAAAGACGATCTACACATGTTAAAGCAATTTGTGTTGCACCATTTATCATACAAGCTTCTTTAGCTAAATCCATATCAAAGAGTCCTACTCTTCTTCTTCTTCCTGTAACAGTCCCATATTCTTCAATACCCATATCTTCAGCTTGATCTTGTGGCATCTCAGATGGGAAAGGACCTTCACCTACTCGAGTAATGTATGATTTAAATACAATAATTACATCATCTATTTTAGTTGGACCAACACCCACATCCGCTGCAAAAGTACTTGCAGTGGTATCTTTACTAGTAACAAATGGATAAGTTCCATAATAAAGAGAAAGTCCAAAACCTTGAGAACCTTCAATAAATACTTCTTCACCAGCATCTATAGCTTCATTAACTTCCAAAGGAACATCAGTTATATAATTTTCAAGTTCAGGTAAATCTTGAGCCATTTTAGCTGTTCGAAGAACCCTATCAGAATTAGCTGGACCACAACCAGTTCCAGTACTTCCAATTTTTTTAAATAAATGTTCAGAACCTTGATCACGTTCTTTGTGCTCAGAATCTATCATAGAACATCTATAATCCATAAAAGACCTGCTTTTAACATCATATTTATTAAGATAATCTAACTCATGGAAAAATACTTCAGGATCAACAAGAACCCCTGCACCAATAAGAAGTTTTGCCTCCCTATTTACAAAACCTGAAGGAGTAAGACGTAAACCATATTTTTCACCATTAAATTCGACTGAATGGCCAGCATTGGGTCCAACTCCAGCACGAGCTATTATACTAGGTTTATCATTATCACAGAGATAAGTTATGCATTTTCCTTTACCTTCGTCTCCCCAAGCTCCACCAACTAAAATATTACAAGTCATTTAAATCTCCTAAGCCATTAAATAATTATCAAACTTAAATTTTATATTATAAGATTATTATTAATTAAATTTATTGTTTTTGTAGAATATTATTTATTTTTCTACAATATTATATTTTATTTATATAGGATATTAAGCTATTTGATTTTATTCAAATATTTTTTAACTTAAAATCAAAAAAATCAATCCAATTATAATATTTAGAATTATCCTATATTAAGTTAATTGTTATTAATCAAAAATATAAAATATAAAATAAAATTATTTATTATTTTTAAAAATATTATTCATAATTAATCTATTATTTATAATTATATTTTTTAATTAATTATATATAAATAAAAATTAATTTAGTAAAAATTAATAATAAAATATTAATATAAAAATTAATACAAAATATGGCAATAATTTAATATCACATAGTGTAAAATTAACAAAAACTAAAAATATATGTTATTATCAAAAGTTATATTTCTAAAAAGTTATTTCTGTATCAGAATAATGATTCATAGATATATATTCAAAGTATATTGATTAATATTTTTTATTATAATAAAATATAATGATTATAAATATACTATATCCCATTCCTATTATAAAAAATATGATAAAAATAATAGGAATATACTAAATATTGTATAAAAAAATCCGAATAATATAGATAATATATAATAAGAAGGATGTTTTTATGTACACAATTTTTTTATACTATTAAAATTATATCTAAAAGATATTAAAAAAATATTTTTTATTATTAAATTTTTTATTAAAATTAAATCTTTTATTAAATTTTTTATTTTAATATAATTCATTTTAGCAAAATTATTTAAATAATATTATTAGTTATTTATAAACTCAATTATCTAAATAATAATACGTTTACCTAAATTTGTATTAAATAAATTTATTAATCTAAATTTAATCAGAAGATAAGATATATATGTAATCAATTACAAATGATAAAATATAAATTTCATTTGATAAAATAAATAAAACATTGAAAAACTATTAAAAATTTTTATAAATAAGGGGGAACTACATCTGAATATTAATAAAACAAAAATTGGAATATTTACAATAATGATAGCATTCTTCATACTATGCTCAATATCAGCAGCATCTGCAGGTATGACTCTGAGTGGCGATCAAGTTATTATAACTAATGGTAATGGTAACACAACAGATAATATGAGTAATACTTATGCAGGATTGAGTGCAAATAAAGGAGTTTATTCAATTGAAAAGAATAAAATTCCTTATAAACTTAAAAAATATGAAAATTCTACATTTCAAGTTGTTAAAAACAAATACATCAAATATAAAGGAACTTTGACTGATGCAGTAACAACAAAATCAATTTCTTATATAGATTTTGGAGATGGTACTAAAAAGAAAAGCAGTACTTGGATAAATCATAAATATAAAAAAGCAGGATGGTACAAAATTACAGTTACTTTCAATGCAAGTTTCACTAATCTTACAATTGCTGGACTAAGTACAAACCTAAAAGGTAAAATTTACAATTCTACAAAAACCTTCCTTGTTAAAGTTACAGATGCTCCTCAATTATCATTGACCACATCACCATCAATATCTGCAGGATATTACACTAAAAAGAACTTTAAAAAAGGAAATATTGATTATTTAGTAATTAAAGTTGCTAATTTAGGTTCAAAGACTTCAAAAGCTAGTAAAATAACTATGTGGTATCAAAAACCAGGAAGTAGTAATTTTGGTAAGGTTTATTCAAAATTAAAAAAATATACAACAAGTGCTTACATTAAATAATTGAAACCTGGAAAAGCTACAAAAGTAGTTTTAAGATTTAAAATTCCAAAAAAATATTCTAAACTTGTTAAAAATTTAAGATTAGGCAGTACCAGTTTAACCCAAATAAGTAAAAGAGATGCATTATATAATATTAATTAGATGAAAATCTATTTTATTATATCTTTTTTATTTTTTATTCAAATATCATTTTTATTTTTCAATTTTAAAATTAAAATCTCCTAAAAAAATAATTAAATAATTAAAGATAATTTAATTTTCATATTGACTATTTTTATAAATTTTAAAAATATTATATTAAAAATTTATTTAGTTACTATTGATATATTATAATTTTTATATCCACTATTTTTATAAGTTAATTTTTTCATATGATAGGCAAACAGTTGCCTTTTTCCATAATTAATTTTATATAATAAAAACAATCTAATAATAATTGTATAACCCTATAATCACACTTATGAACAATTATTATAACCCCTTTCTAATTATAATATTGTTAATTATAAAAATGATTAGGGTTATACAATATTTATTATAAAAAAAGAATATTTAGACCATATAAAACATTTTAAACAATGCAAAAATAATTATTATATATAAAATAAAAAAAATAATATTCAATTAAAATCTTCAATATTTATTTTTATGAAATCTCGAGCATCAATAGTATTCTTTTTATAAATTACTATATCATGTAGAAATTCATATTTTTTCCCAACTTCTATAATTGATTCAATAGCCCAAAAAATGTCTATAACTTTAAAAACAGAACATTTAATATTATTTTCTTCAATATTTTCATTTTTAGGAATATTTAAATCAAAATCAACCTTAATCTTTCTACCAACACAGTCTTTTTTAAGTTCATCAATAACAAATGGTTCGATTATTTCTATAAATTCATCTAAATTTTCATTAAAGTTATCAACTGCAGAATCAAGCCATTTAATAAAAATGAATCCTTCTTCTAAATTTCCAAACTCGTTAGTTATATCCCTTTTAGTAATATTTTCAAATGAGATAGTAGTATAATAATCAGTGAAAATACCAATTGCTTCATCTAAGGTAAATAATTCATTTTTAAATCTTTTAAAAAAGTTATCATTAATAGCTAATTTGTCATTGCCACTAGGATATTTCTCCTTTTTAGTACCTATATTAAAAATAATATTTTCATTATTATCTAATTTAATAGAGTTATCATCATCTAAAGAATTCACTTTAATATTACTATCATTATCTAAAGAGTCCATTTTATTATTATTTTCATCTAAAAAATTTATATCATCTTCATAATCTTTGTTATTGTACTCAGTAGTATTATGTCCTAAAACATAATGTTTAAATTTATTATTTTTATAAACTCTTTCTTCAATTAGTACATTACCATTATAATTTATACATTGAAGATAGCTACAATCCCCTCTTTCTAATATAAAAAATGAATCAATATTCTCAAGATCATTAAGATAATTAGCTATATCTTCAATATTTATATCTTCAGATTTAAGATGTGAATTATTTCTCATGATAAAAAGTCCTATTGATATATATTAATAAAAACATTAATAAAAGTATCATTATATTTTTAAAATAGGAGTTTTATATAAAAATAGTTCTTAAATAAGGGAATTCTTTTATTTTTTTATATATTCAACAAAAAAATCCTTAATATTAAATCCTTAATATTAAATCTTTAATATATTAAATTACTTTAAATTATAATATATAAAAAAATAAAAAATAAAAAACTCTTAAAAGGCGAGAATGAATTTAAGAGCTTTTTAATAAATTGTTTAAATTTTTGTGTTTATTTTTGTTTTATTGGTCTGTATACTTTTAGTTTTAGTTTGAAAGTTTTACCTGCTTTTAAGCTAATTTTGAACTTTATTCTGTTGGCAGCATACTTGTAATTAAGTTTTTTATTGTAAACTTTCCATAACTTGTATTTCAAGTTTTTATAAAGAACTTGAGCACTTACAGTACCTGAACCAGAACCACCAAAGTTTTTAAAAGTCAACCATTTCATATAAACAATATTACCATGTCTAACAGCTTTACTATTAGCTCTTTTAACAAGCTTAATATTTGGATTAGAGTCTTCAGTACCTGAGCCTTTATAAACAGTGTACGCTACACTACCAGTAGAAGCAGAATAGGTAGAATCACCAGCATAATAAACTTTAGCAGTGAAATTACCAGCTTTAGATGGAGTATAGGATAAACTCCAACTTCCATCAGCACCAGTGACAACATTGTAGGATTTACCATCAATAACAACAGTAAGGTTAGCACCAGCTATAGGATTACCATTTTTATCAACGAGCTTACCAGTAATGGTTGTTTTTTTACCACTAGTAGCATTTTTAGGAACATTGATAGATAAATTACTTCCTAATTTAATGTAAAACTCAGCAGATCCAGTAGCATTATTGTAATCATCTCCACCATCAAAAGTAGCTGTCACAGTATGATTACCACCAGTAAGAGTACCTTTAGGTATTGTTAAAGAACCAGTACCATTCTCATCAGTAATAATACTACCAACTGTTACACCATCAATATCAATATCAACAGCATAATCATGGACAGGATCACCATCCTCATCAGTTACAGTTACTGTAATAGTAACAGACCCATCAAGATTCTCAGTCACAGTAATATTCACAGTAACATTGCCTTTACGTGCAGAAAACTCTAAATTCACATCCTGATTATCCAAAGTTCCATTAATCACTTGAATACCAGCACTAGCTATAGTCAAATCACCAATAAAATTACTAGTATTATCAACTACAAACTCTTGACCATTATAAGTACCATTCACCACAAAATAAGGTAAATATTCAACACCATCATTAGTAAGAGTAGTATTCAAAACTAAAAACATGAAACTAAGAGTATCACCAAATTTAACATCATCCAAACTAGTAAGATTAGTGATATTCAATATATAATGATTATTAGTATCTACACCAAAAATCAAACCAGAAATATCATTAACACCCCACCAATTATAATCAAAACTACTATCATCATTAAAATCAGTAATATTAACACCAACAAGAGCTAATATCCGATTATATTCAACAGTAACATTGACAAGAGATCCAACATAAAGCCCTGTGAAATTCAAACCAGCACCATTAGGAGCAAAAATAGTATTTCCCCTAATAATAAAGTCACTTACATCAGTAGGCACACTTCCATAATTAGAAAAGAAATAAAATCCATCACCATCAGTAGAATTTATCACATTATTCAAAAAATTGAAACCACTAAGATTACCATCATAAGAATAAACATACACACCATAAAGCCCTCCAATAATGTTGTTATTGTCAAAGGTTATATTGATGTTGTTGCTGCTGTATGCATCCAGATAAACACCATAGTATGATGTTCCTGTGATGTTGTTGTTGACGAAAGTTATATTGGTGTTGTTGCTGCTGTATGCATACAGAGCAACACCATAGTATGTTCCTGTGATGTTGTTGTTGACGAAAGTTATATTGGTGTTGTTGCTGCTGTCTGCATACAGATAAACACCATAGTATGTTCCTGTGATGTTGTTGCCCGTAAAAGTTATATTACTAAAACAACCTACAGCCCTTATACGAACACCATTAGAATTACTTGGGCCATTACCAATTATAGTATTACCCAATAAAGAGACATCTATAATAGCCCTACTATAATCAGGAGCATAAATATAAACCGCCCCATAATCCCAATAATCAACTAAAGAGTCAATAGTATTGTTTTCAATCTTTATTCCTTTTAAATCAGCACCATAAGCACCATTACTACTAATATTAATACTAATACCATTAGTAGTAATATTATTATCAACAATTGTCAAACCACCACTATTAGATTTTATACCTGTATCAAAACCAATAATAGTTAAATTTATTATGCGAACGTTCACTGAAGTAATGTTAAATAAAGTACCAGTTCCTGATATTACTACACCACCTTTACTTTGACCAATGATAGTTGCATTACGCTTAACATCAATTTGACTAAAAGTATAATCTCCATCAGCAAGACGAATCTCCAAATCATCATCATTATCTGTATTGATAACATTTTGAATATCAGTAGTAGTATTACTATTATCCATATTATAAGTAGCTGCACTAACAGCTGATAAACTAAAAAGTAATAAAACAGCTGAAATAGCTAAAACAATTGAAATAAAACGTTTATTTGTCACAAACAAGATTTTCACCTCCTGATCCAATCAATTTATACAATAATTATTATTTTATACAATAACATAAATGAGGTAATGCTCACTATGTTACAATTAATATGTTACCCTAATCATATAAAAAGATTTCTATAAATACAAAAAATTGATTATAAAACAATATACTCATTAAAATATAAATCAAAAAAAAATAAGAAATAACTGTTAAAAGAATAAAAAAGCAATAATGAATAATAAATTTCTAAAATAAAACAAATAAAGCAATACAAAAAATAAAACAAATAATATAAGATAATAAATAAAAATAAATATTATAATAGCTTTAAATTAATAAATAGTATTTATAATAAATTATAATCAAGTGTATGCTAATAAAAATAGGAATAAATAGATAATAAATAATATAAATTAAATAAAAAGTAAAGAAAAATAAAAATAACAACTAAATAAAATATATGTTGAATTATAGAAATTAAAGAAAAATAAAAAAATAATATAATATTAAAAAAATCAAAATAGCTGTTATCATACCAAAGTCAACTATAAATAAATAGAAATGGGAAAAAACAATGAAATTAAGTTATTATAATATAGAAAAATAAAAAAATAAGTTAAATAACCACTTTAAAACAAACATATAAATAATAAATAATGGTTTAAAAACAACAATCTAATAAAAGAATAGGAATTATAATTAAAAACAACAATTTGAAATTTTCACAGGAACATACGAGGGTGTTTATCTGTTGCAGACAGCAGTATCAATACCAATAAACCAAATTCACAACTCAACATCACAGGAACATACGATGGTGTTTATCTGGATGCATACAGCAGGAATAAGCCAATTAACCGAGACTACACAACATCACAGGAACATCAGTTGGTGTTTATCTGGGTGCATCCAGCAGCAATGATGCCACATATAACCAAGTCAATACAACATCACAGGAACATACTATGGTGTTGATCTGTATGCATACAGCGATAACAATACCAATAAACCGAAGTCAAATTCAACAATCACAGGAACATACGATGGTGTTTCTCTGGGTGCAGACAGCGATAACAATACCAATAGACCAAATTCACAACTCAACATCACAGGAACATCATACTATGGTGTTTATCTGTATGCAGCCAGCAGTTACAATACCAAATATAACCAAGTCAATACAACATCACAGGAACATACTATGGTGTTGCTCTGGGTGCATATAGCAGTAACAACAAAAAAAAATATAAAAACACAGAAATCATCCAAATAAAAACCAATATCCTCAAAAAAAGTTATAAAAATACCATATTTTATTTTTATAAAAATGTCTTTTCACTAAATTATTAAAAAATAATAAAATCTAAAGTAAATAAGAACTTTTAAACAACTTTTTAAATTCTTATTATATCTATAAATACAATAAAACCATTAAAAACTAATCATTTTTTAAAAAATCCCATAATTCATAATTTTTACATAAATAAGGATAATATCGTTTAGATTTTTTATAATCAACTTTTGTGCCATAAACTTGATTATCTATTTTGAAATCTAAATCAAAAGTTGATTTGATTGCCTTAGAAATTAATCTACCATCAATATCGCCTTCACTATTATATGATAATTCAACTCCTTCACTATTAGCTAATTTCTTTAATAAATCTCTTAAATCCCTAACATAAATTTTATCAGTAGAATTTATATCAAAACCCGAAATTAATTTACTTATTAAGAAATTTAAAGGAGTTGTATGCTTTTGAAGAAGTAATTTAGTTTCATTCAAACTTTTTTTAAGTATAAAATCCCTATCCCTAGATTTTTTAGCTTTATAAGCCATTAAAGATTCAAAAATCAATTTTTGGATAGCTTTATCATTATTAGTTATTGAAGATAATATATTCTTATTTTCTTCACTAGTTCCCCTAAATTTATGTAGAAACTCAATAAAAACTAACCTATCAATAAATGCATCATCAAGCTTTTTAAAAACTGGAATTTCATTAGCCATTATAATAATTTTAGCTACTTCTTTATTTGGAATAATTGTATGTGGTTTGTTTTTAGGATTAACCTGTAAATCATCATTACCAGACAACTGTTTTAATATTGCCATATTTTCAACCAAGGCATCATCAGAATCACGAACTATATTGATTTGTTTACCAACTAAAGAAGATGTACCATGAGAAGTATTCATATCCCTAATTTTAAGATCTGCGATTTTATGACTACCAAAAATTAAAGACAAAATATTAACTAAAAGACTTTTTCCAGAACCACCGATACCAACTATGAAAATTAATATTTCTTCCTTATTTCCACTAGTAAATAAATAACCAATAATCTCTTTTAACCCTTTAATATAATCATCAGTAAGTTTAGATGAGCCTCTCTTTAAAGAAGTTTTCAAATAATCATCAATAATAGTATTATCTTTAATATTATTTTTATACTTATGATCAACTTCAATTAATGAAAATATTGGTTTTTTAGGTTTTTTAATAAATTTCATTTTATTCATATCATATATTCCATTTTTAAAACGAATAAAATCATATTGAGGGCTTAATCTATTTCCAATATGAGATAATGCAGTGTTGATATCTTTAATATTAACATATTCTTTATCATCTATTAATTTATCAACTATTCTTTTCAAATCATCTAAAGTGATATTTTTATATCCATTAGACTCTCTATCTAATTTGTAAATTGTTCCATAATCTTTTCTTAAGATTACATTTTCTTTATTGCTTAATAGTTTAGCAAGAATCATATTACTTTTAGCAATATTTTTCCGATTTTTATAATTATTTCTAATTTTTTCAATTAAAAGATCAAATTCAGATAAAGTAAATATTTCCCTTGCATCTTCAATAAGATTGTAAATTGGATCCCCCTCAGGATAATTAGAAGTATTGTTTGAGCTAATACCTTCTATTATATTAATAATATCTAAAATTAATTCAAAAAAATCAGGCAAATTTAAATTATTAGGCACTTTAGAAATTTCAGAATCCAAAAAATCCATAGAAACTTTAGAATCATGGGAAATATTAGAACTATTAAGAATATTAGAAAGATTAGAAAGATTAGAAAGATTAGAAAGATTAGAAAGATTAGAAAGATTAGAAAGATTAGAAAGATTAGAAAGATTAGAAAGATTAGAAAGATTAGAAAGATTAGAAAGATTAGAAAGATTAGAAAGATTAGAAAGATTAGAAAGATTAGAAAGATTAGAAAGATTAGAAAGATTAGAAAGATTAGAAAGATTAGAAAGATTAGAAAGATTAGAAAGATTAGAAAGATTAGAAAGATTAGAAAGATTAGAAAGATTAGAAAGATTAGAAAGATTAGAAAGATTAGAAAGATTAGAAAGA
>VSSQ01000608.1_pt1 | contig 20356 bp, 21 predicted proteins | sample 4763081 | NCBI WGS metagenome assembly VSSQ01 (sample SAMN12137344, study PRJNA551015) | bioreactor metagenome | isolation source: SDC9 anaerobic chlorinated ethene degrading culture | place: USA: Knoxville, Tennesee | collected 2015-01-01
TTAAAAACCGAGTCAAATATAAGTGCCTGAAGGGGAGCATCGGGATCTCCCTTGGGAGATGGAACTTTGTTAATAATCGCATTGAGTATCTCCTGCACCCCTGTTCCTGTTTTGCCGCTGGCAAGAATAATATCCTCATCATCACAACCTAGCAGGTCAATAATCTGATCTTTAACAGAATCTATCATTGCTGCATCCATATCAATCTTGTTAAGAACAGGAATGATTTCCAGATCGTGATTGAGGGCAAGATACAGATTGGATATAGTTTGTGCCTGAATTCCCTGAGTTGCATCAACAACCAGCAGTGCCCCTTCACAGGATGCAATTGCTCGTGATACCTCGTATGAAAAATCGACATGGCCGGGAGTATCAATCAGATTAAGAGTGTATTTCTCTCCCTCGTGGATGTAATCCATCTGAATGGCATGGCTCTTAATTGTGATCCCCTTCTCCTTCTCCAGGTCCATTGAGTCTAAAACCTGCGCCTCCATATCACGCCCTATGACAGTATTTGTAAACTCCAATAGCCTGTCTGCCAGCGTACTCTTCCCGTGGTCAATATGTGCGATTATACAAAAGTTCCTAATGTTCTTCATGGCTGCAAAGATAAAAATATTTAACAAATGCAAATTAATGGTATTATCTTTGTCAGCTAGCTCCTTAAAAAAAGAGTAAATCAGCAACAAAATATATTATAATGACACAAAATTATCCATTGGGCGAAGTTGCCTCTCAGGTAAGGAGGGACATTGTGCGGATGGTAAATCTGGCAGCCTCGGGACACCCGGGCGGCTCGCTCAGCAGTACTGACATTTTAACGGCTCTCTTCTTCTCAGAGATGAATCATGATCCTGCAAACTGGAGAAGAGACGGAAAGGGAAGAGATATGTTCTTTCTCTCTGCAGGACACCTTTCACCGGTATTCTACAGCGTACTCGCCAGAAGCGGGTACTTTTCAGTTAGTGAACTGGCAACATTCAGAAAGATGGGGTCAAGACTTCAGGGACACCCATCAGTAGAGAGAGGTTTACCGGGGGTTCATGTTGCATCCGGCTCACTGGGACAGGGCCTTTCAGTGGCCTGCGGTGCAGCAATTGCAAAAAAACTTGAAGGAGAAAAGTGTGTTGTATTTGCACTTCTTGGTGACGGAGAACAGCAAGAGGGGCAAATCTGGGAGGCAGCAATGTTTGCATCTCACCAAAAACTCGGAAACCTGATAGCAATTACAGACTGGAATGGTCAGCAGATTGACGGACCAAACGACAAGGTTATAAGCCTTGGCGATTTAAAAGCAAAATGGGACGCATTCGGATGGGATGTTGTTGTAGCAGACGGACACGATCTGGAAGCAATTAAGGCAGTTCTGAAGAGCGCCAGAGAGAGCGTCTCAGATGAGAGGCCAAAAATGCTCCTGATGAAGACCGATATGGGTAAAGGGGTAGATTTTATGCAAGGGACCCATCAGTGGCACGGAAAGGCACCAAATGCCGATCAGACAGAGAAAGCACTTTCACAACTTAAGGAGACTATAGGAGATTTTTAATAATGAAGGAGAAATTTGAAAATACAGGGAACAAAGATACAAGATCAGGTTTTGGCGCCGGACTCCATCAAGTTGGAAAAACAAACAGAGATGTAGTTGCTCTTTGTGCAGACCTCACAGGATCTCTTAAAATGGATGCATTTGCAGCCGAATTCCCGGAGAGATTCATTCAGTGCGGAATTGCAGAAGCCAATATGATTGGAACAGCCGCAGGTCTTGCGGTATCCGGGAAAATCCCATTTGCAGGCTCTTTTGCCGAATTTGTTACCGGAAGGGTATACGATCAGGTGAGACAAGTCGTTGCCTATTCAGACACAAATGTTAAAATTTGTGCATCTCACGCAGGAATCACCCTTGGGGAGGATGGAGCAACACATCAGACAATGGAGGATTTGGGGCTAATGAGGATGCTCCCCAATCTCACAGTTATAAATCCCTGTGATTATAACCAGACAAAAGCAGCAACCATAGCGATAGCAGACTACCATGGTCCTGTATATTTAAGATTTGGCAGACCATCTGTACCAAACTTCACCCCGGCTGACCAGAAGTTTGAAATTGGGAAGGCACTTCGTTTAACAGAGGGAGACGATGTTACAATTTTTGCAACAGGTCATCTTGTCTGGGAGGCTCTGGAGGCCGCCAAAAGACTTGAAGAGGATGGAATCTCTGCCGAGGTAGTAAATATTCATACCATTAAACCTTTGGACAAAAAAGCAGTCATAGAATCAGCATCAAAGACAGGAGCAGTAGTAACTGCAGAGGAGCACCTGATTGCCGGAGGCCTGGGAGAACTTATAGCCGGCCTACTGGCAACAGAAAAACCAACCCCGGTTGAATTTGTTGCTGTTGACGACCTCTTTGGGCAAAGCGGAGAGCCGTCTGAACTTATGAAAGAGTACAAACTGGATGCAGCAAGCATAGTAACAGCTGCAAAAAGAGCAATATCAAGAAAATAGAGTTTTAACTAAATGACAGATAGGGAGCTTCTGGAGTTATACAGAGAGGAGGGCAAACAAAATTATGCCTTCAACCTTATTGTCAAAACATATAGTGAAAGACTTTACTGGCATGTTCGCAAAATGGTAGCTTCTCACGAAGATGCCAACGACATTATTCAGAATTCATTCATAAAGGCATGGGACGCCCTTCCGGATTTCCGGGAGGAGTCTCGTCTTTATACATGGTTGTACAGGATAGCGACCAATGAATCCCTAACTTTTCTGAAACGGAAAAAGACCCGGGCATTTTTATCACTTACTGATTACTCAAGGCAACTTGAGAATAAACTGGAGTCTGATCCATATTTTAACGGAGACAAGACACAACTTGTGCTTCACAAAGCCATTCTCAAATTACCGGATAAACAGAGAGCTGTTTTCAACATGAGATATTTTGATGATATGAAATATGAAGAGATATCTGAAGTCACAGGCACATCTGTAGGGGCTTTGAAGGCATCTTACCATCATGCATTTCAAAAAATTCAACAGGCAATGGAAGAGCTCCTTTAATCCTTTTTCATTTTAAGTAGTCAAAGAGATATGAAAGAAAAATTCAATATGGAAAATAAGCACCTTAGGGAAAATCCTTACTCGGTTCCTGAGGGGTACTTCAATAACCTTCAGGATACAATCTCAGAAAGAGTTGCATCCGGAAAGAGAGGCTCTTCATTCTGGAGCGTTGCAAGGCCACAGCTGGCTCTTGTAACATCATTTGCAATTATCTTTCTTATTGCCTACGCCACCATTAATATATTCAGTCCCGGGAAAGCAGATGAGACCTTAATCGTTACAGAAACCGACCCTGTAGAGGGACTCTATATAAAGACCAGCTTTGTTGACTTTTACGATTCAACGGCTGATTCTCTCTACGCAGAAGAGGAGAAAGAGATAGACCCCGAGGAGATCATGGACTATCTGAGCACTAATACAGGTTTAATATACTTAGCATCTATAGATTAAATAAAAATGAAAAAAATTGCTTTAGCAGTACTGTTTTCTGCATTATATGTTCTTTCACTTGCTCAGCCTCAGCCGCTGCTGTCGCCATGGTCTGCCGGTGAAGATCAGCAAAACAGATACGAACAGATTCAGAGTGCGAAAATTGCCTTCTTCACAACAGAGTTAGAGCTCTCCCCAAAAGAGGCAGAGGAGTTTTGGCCCATCTACAATAATTTCTGGAAAGAGAGAGAAAAGTCTTACAGACGAATTCAGGGTAATCTGAAAAATATTGACAAAGCTCTCAGCGGAGAGAGTAAAATTTCAGAAACTGAACTTAAAACTCTTATGGACAAGTATGTCTCAGAATTTTCCTCTGAGGGTGATATTTTTAAAAATTTCCACTCCCAGTTTATGAGGATTCTTCCTGCAGAAAAGGTCGCAAAAATTTATGTAACAGAAGAGAAGTTTCGTATTAAAATGATTCATCAGCTCAGAAGAGGACAGGGGGGCCCCGGAGCTACTCAGAACTTGAGATAGAAATCAGCTGTTAATCTTCTGTAGTCATCAGAAAATGCTCCACCGGGGCTCTCTTGAACAGAGAGTCCCGATTTTTTTAATCCCAAATCCCTCGTTTTAGAAAACTCCATTAACACCCTCTTCTCAGGCTCTCCTGATAATGTGCTTACTTTGCATATATGACAAAGATAGAGCCCGTGTAAAGCAGCAGCAGAGACAAAAAACGCCCCTGCCTCTGCCGGCAGAATGACCGAGAGAGTTCCGCAGGGAGTAAGCAGATTTGCAGAACAATCTGCCAGTTCATAAAAGGGGAGGCTCTCCGAATGCCTTGCATTACTCCGTCTTTTAGCGGGTGCCTTTAGAGAGTTTATAAAATAGGGCGGATTGGAGACAATCAAATCAAAACAGCCACTGCCGGTGTTTGCAAATTCCTTTAAAGAGAGAGGTAATGACGAGAGAGAATTGCTCCACTTTGAAGCTTTAAAATTATACTCTGCCTCCTCTGACGATGGAGCATCCGGATCAATTCCTACAATGTTGAAATTGTTAAACTGAGATGATAGCCGCTGAGCAACCATCAGGGCAATTACCCCGGTACCTGTTCCTACATCCAGAACCCTTACAGGCCTCTCAAGAGGCACCGATTGGGGAAGAGAGCACCAGGCACCAAGCAGAACACCATCTGTGTTTACCTTCATCGCGCTAATCTCCTGCCTTACAGAAAACTGCTTAAACAAGAAACTCCCCATCTTTCATTTCAAGAATTCTGTCACTCATTGAGGCGAGATCTCTGTCGTGAGTAACAATTATTATTGTCTGCCCGAATTTATCTCTAAGATCAAAGAAGAGTTTATGAATCTCTTTTTTTGTTACTGTATCAAGATTGCCTGATGGTTCATCCGCAAGGATTACAGAGGGATTATTCATAAGAGCTCTTGCTATGGCAACCCTCTGTTGCTCTCCGCCGCTAAGTTCTGATGGTTTATGATTAAGCCTCTCTCCCAAACCAAGAGAGGTTAGCATCTCAGCTGCTCTAGTACGAGCTTTTGATGCACTCTCCTTTGCAATCATTGCCGGTATAATTACATTCTCAACAGCAGAAAACTCAGGTAGAAGGTGATGAAACTGAAAAACAAAACCTATTTTTCTGTTTCTGAAATCAGCCAAAGCATTTGTTCCCAGAGAGAACAAATCTGTTCCGTCAATCATAACCCTCCCGCTATCTGGCTTTGAGAGGGTACCAAGAATTTGGAGCAAGCTGGACTTTCCAGCCCCGCTTGCTCCAACAATACTTACCACCTCCGCCTCCTTTGCCTCAAAATCAATTCCCTTGAGGACAAGAAGGCTTCCGTATGATTTTTTAATATCGGTTGCCTTAATCATCCAGTATTATTCGTCCTTGTCGTTTGCTTCGTACTCTTTAAGCAACTTATCCTGAACCTCGGCAGGAACCTGCTGATACTCTGCAAAAGTCATAGTAAATGTAGCTCTTCCGGATGTAAGTGAACTCAGAGTAGTAGAGTACTTATTCAACTCTGCAAGAGGAACTCTTGCCTTAAGAATTTCAAAGCCTTTATCACTGCTCATACCCTCAATCATGGCCCTGCGATTCTGAAGGTCACTCATTACATCACCCATATAGTCACTTGGAACAAGAACCTCTACATTATAAACAGGCTCCATAATCTTTGGACCAGCCTTTTTAAAAGCCTCTTTAAAGGCGTTTCTACCGGCAAGTTTGAATGAAATCTCATTTGAGTCAACCGGGTGCATCTTGCCATCGTAAACAAATACCCTGATATCACGAGCATAAGAACCTGTAAGAGGTCCCTCCTCCATCTTTTCAAGAATACCTTTGAGGATAGCAGGCATGAACCTCGCATCAATTGAGCCACCTACAATACAGTTGAAGTACTCTAGTTTTCCACCCCAATCCATTTTGTACTCCTCTTTGCCCTTGATATTCAGGACAAGCTCCTTGCCCTCAATTTTGAACTTATTATTAGGAGCAACTCCCTCAACAACAGGCTCTATAAGGAGGTGAACCTCACCAAATTGTCCCGCTCCGCCTGATTGCTTTCTGTGTCTGTAATCAGCGATGGCAACCTTGGTAATGGTCTCTCTGTAAGGAATCTTTGGAGGGAATAGATCTATCTCAAGTTTATGAGTATTGGTAAGGTGCCACTTAAGGATGTTAATATGGTGCTCTCCCTGCCCGCTGAGGATAGTCTGCTTAAGCTCTTTTGAATACTCAATCTTAATAGTAGGGTCCTCTGCGTTTGCACGGTTGAGTATCTCTCCAAGTTTCTCCTCATCCTTCTCTGCCTTAGCCTTAATAGCTGTACGGAATTTTGAAGGAGGGAATACTATAGACTCAAATGCCCACTCCTTATTTCCACCGTTCAAAGTCTGATTAGTCTTAACAGACTTAAGTTTTACGGTACAACCAATATCACCGGCTACCATCTCGGTAACTTTCTCTTTTTTCTTTCCGGCAACGGCATAGATAACTGAAAGACGCTCTTTAGATCCGTTTTCCGGATTCACAAGGTCCATACCCTCAGTGATTTTACCGGACATTACCCTGAAGAAAGAGACATCCCCCAAATGCTGCTCAACCGAAGTCTTGTAAATAAATACAGATGGCTGGCCCGCTGAATCACAAGGGACAGTTGTACCATCTTTTAACATCTGGACCATTTTGTCAGGTGAAGGTGCTGCATTAATTACAAACTCCATAAGCCTCTTTACGCCAATATCCTTTCTGCCTGAAAGGCAGAAGAGAGGCATAATCTCAGCCTTTGCAATTCCAATTCTGAGACCCGCTCTTATCTCCTCCTCTGTAAGCTGTCCTTTGTCAAAAAAGAGCTCCATCAGAGCCTCATCATTCTCAGCAGCCATCTCAGCAACAACCTGATGCAGCTCAGCAGCCTGATCTGCCTGGTCAGCAGGGATTTCCAGCTCTTCACGGGTTCCGTTTTCATCTTTGAAGCGATACATCTTCATCTTAAGAACATCAATAAAGCTGTTGAATCCAACTCCTGTCTCTATTGGATATTGAATAACCAGTACCTTTTTGCCAAAAGTCTGTTTGACAGACTCCAGAGCCATTTCCCAGTTTGCTTTTTCGTGGTCCAGCTGATTAATAGCTAAAATCAGAGGCTTTTTGCACTTTTCTGCCTGTCTGGCAAATATCTCTGTACCCACCTCTACACCCTGCTGGGCATTAACCACCATAACACCTGCGTCTGCAACCTTAAATGCAGAAATAACTCCTCCAATAAAGTCGTCAGAGCCGGGTGTGTCGATAATATTAAGTTTATGATCCATAAACTCTGTATACAATAGAGTGGGATAGATTGAACGCTGGTAGATTTGCTCAATTTCCGTATTGTCACTCACAGTGGTCTTTGCTTCAACTGATCCTCTGCGGTCAATAACTTTGCCTTCAAACATCATTGTCTCTGCCAGGGTTGTCTTCCCTGATTTCGTGCCTCCAAGCAGGACGATGTTCCGAATGTTCTGAGTAGGGTAAACTTTCATAGTAATTACTTGGTTATATGTTGTTTATAGTTTTTTAATGTGCAAAGACTCAAATTTAACTATTTTTTTTAAGATAGAGGCCCCTTCCTGTAAAGAATTAACAACTCATCCAGGCCAATACCTGTCACTTTTTTGCTAATCCTCTCAATACTCCTTGCCGGTAAACACACTCCACCCCTGCGGAATAGTTTTACTACATCAAAAGATGTAAGAGAGGGGTCAAGAAATACTTTTTTCTCTTCAAACAGGTCAATAAAAACCTCAGAAAATAAATCTCCTTTCATAAGAAGGAGCTTACATAATTTTTTCATACATTCTATGTTTTGATTACACACCAAAAGTATTTTTAATAAACGCTCATACAACACCTATTGTGTGTTTTTTTCCAAATCCATCAGATATATTTTCAATTCTAGATTTTATCCTTCAGATAATTGCACTTTTAATGCTGTTTACACACACTATCCGTGCGTATTGTTCTCCTGCAACAAAATTTATATTTGTTTCTATGAATATCGAAAACATTAAGCAGGCTATTGGAAAACGAAGACGGGAGCTTGGCTTGTCGCAGGAGTTTATGGCAGAAAAGCTTAAAATGTCACTTAATGGATATCGCAAAATTGAGGTGGGTACTACCTCAATTATTCATCCACAACTTTCAGAGATATGTTCACTTTTAAAGATCGCTCCTGAAGAGCTGATCTATCCGGAATCCGGATGGAACAACAAGGAGCAGATATCCGGTCTTGAGGCAGAACTTGTGCAATGCCGTTCATTAATTGAGGAGCTGGAGTCAAATTTCAATCTTATGAGGGGAGAATATGAAACTCTGCTGGATCAAAACAGAGCAGCACTTGAGAGTCAGAAAAAATTGATAGGAATGCTCAATGAATCCCTTGCCCGATACAGGAAAGATTCTAAATAGCTATCTTTGGGGAAAGTTTTTGATTTGTTACTACCATACCACATAATGGGCGTTTCAGAGGCGGGCTGTGATGAGGCGGGCAGAGGAGCTCTTGCCGGGCCTGTATATGCCTCGGCAGTTATATTGCCTCCGGATTTTTTCCACCCCCTTCTTAATGATTCCAAACAGCTCAAAGAGTCCCAGCGGGACAAGCTAAGAGCCATTATTGAGGCCGAAGCAATAGATTGGGCTGTTGCCTGGGCCACCCCTGAAGAGATAGACAAGGTTAACATCCTTAAGGCATCTATCCTCTCTATGCACAGAGCACTCGAGAACCTCAGGGTCAGGCCCCAGTCAATTATTGTGGATGGAAACAGGTTTTTACCATATAAAGATATTCCTTACAACTGCTTTATCAAAGGCGATGGCAGATATTCATCAATTGCAGCAGCCTCTGTTCTTGCAAAAACTCACAGAGATGAGTATATGAGGAAAATAGATATCGAATTTCCCTGTTACGGATGGGCAAAAAATATGGCCTACCCTACTTCCGGACACAGGGAGGCCATTAGAAAAAACGGGGTTAGTAAATATCACAGAGTCTCGTACAGACTCCTTCCTGAGCCGGATCTATTCAGCTTCACGAATTGCGAATCTCCCCAGAGAGAAGAGGGCACATGTTGTAAAGAATATTGAGATAACTATCTCCGGTGTTGCAGATTTATAATCTGTAGCTATTGAACCCATTTGTGATAATCCGTCAATTAAAGCGGAATACCCGCCCAGTAAAGCGAACAAAAGAGCTCCGGCTACTCCAAACATAGCTATGATTACTCTTGTTTTGTCATATCTGGGCTTTGGTTCCGGTAATACATCAATGGTTGCAAACAATCTGCCTGAAAAGCCTTTATCATCAATACTTTGTTTGTGTTCATCAAAGAACAACTTTATTTTTTCATCATCTTTCATAACCAATCGTGTTTAAATGGTTTGACAAATTGCCCCTTGCCCTTGACAGGTGAGACTTCACTGTATTCTCCGGCATCCCTGTTATGCCGGAAATCTCCTTGAGACTCTGATCCTCCATATAAAAAAGAAGCACTACTGTTCGCTCCTTCTCATTCAGTTTTGACATAGCCATATAGAGCTCCTGGTTTTTGTATCTGGAATCTGCTCTGTCTGTCTCTATGCTCAGTCTATCATCCAGCTCCACTGAGGCGAATCTGGAAGAGGCTCTTTTATTGTCACAAAAACAATTGTAAGCAATTCTGAACAGCCATGTAGAGAACTTTGACTTACCGCTGAATGATGAGAGGTTAATATAGGCTTTAATGAAAGCCTCCTGGGCTATGTCGTCCCCCAAAGCAGCATCACCGCCGCAAAGGTTGCAAAGGAACCGCCTGAGCGGCTCCTGATTAATAATTACCTCTTTTTCAAATTCAGATCTGTTCACTTGAATTTGTTACTTGCCGTTTTTCTTGTTTATAAGATACGCTGTCAGCTGACCGAGTCCAACAAAGAGCGGAATAAGACCAAAGGCTGCAAATTTGAGCTGGTTGTCAAAGAAAAGGAAGAGGGCTATAAAAATTGCTATTCCTGCTCCAATTGTAACCAGAGAACTTGTAAGAGGGTCCTTCGGCTGCTTCTCTTTCTCGATTCCCCTGAATAGTTCAGGCGATAACTCTTTACCATGTTCAATTGCTTTTTCGATGAGTCTGTTTCTTGATCTATCCCTCATTATCTTAGTTGTATAGACGATTGCGAGGATAATAATTGCTGTAAGAAACGGCATTAAAATTGCTAATACTCCTTCCATTTTGTTTTAGTTTTTAGGGTTTTTAGTTTGTTTGCCTATTTGACTGCAATTCTGAAAGAAAAGTTGCAGACTCAGCAGAAATTTTTTCAAGCAATTGCTTTGCCCTTGATATAGAGTCGTTTAAATTTTTTGCATTTGGGGAAATTTCAAAAACTTTACTGATCCGGGCAACTTTCAGTTCCTCCTCTGAGAGGTTGTTTTCTCCGCAATAAACCCAGTAAGGTTTCCTGTACCTGTTTGCCAATATTGAGATTCCATCTACAAGTTTACCTGAGAGAGTCTGTTTATCTAATCTCCCCTCTCCGGATATTATCAAATCTGCTTTTGAAATAGCCTCCTCAACATTTGCAAGTGTGGCGGCGACCCTCCAGCCCGGAATAAGATCTGCCTTAAGAAAACTTCGCAATGCATATCCAACTCCTCCGGCCGCTCCGGAACCGGGAAAGTCAGAGAAATCATAGCCAACATAGGATGAGGAATCACACAGAAAGCAACTGTTAAACCCAAGGTGTCTTTCAGAAACCTCTGCAAAGTTCCGCATCCCCGCCTCCAGCTTTATAAGATCAGATTCATCCGCACCCTTTTGTTTAGCATAAACATAAGTGGCACCATCTGCACCTAGCAGCGGGTTATCAACATCGCAGGCAACTGTTATTCTGACCCTTTTAAGCGCCCTCTCCGCCCCCGAATCATCAATTGAAAATATCTCACTAAGGAGAGAGCCGGACATAAACTGATCCTCTTCCCCGCAAATTACCTCTCCCGATTTATCTCTGAATGTATATCCAAGGGCCTGCAACATTCCTGTTCCGCCATCATTTGTTGCACTTCCTCCAATTCCTGCTATTATTTCAGAGACACCATCCTTTATTGCATGTAAGATTAGTTGTCCAAAACCAAAAGAGGTTGCCTCCACCGGATTGTATTCCTCTTTCTCAAGAAGTCCAAGTCCGGAAGCCAGAGCCATTTCAATAACTGCAACAGGATCTTTTTCTGACAACAGATAATGGCTTTTAATTGTTCTGCCTAAAGGATCAACAATCTCCACCTCTCTTCTTTTATAAAAACCATTTCTTCCGGCAACTGAGAGAAAACCCTCACCTCCATCTGCCAGAGGAATCTGAAGTGTCTTAATCTCATCAAGTGACAAAACTGAAGAGACACCTCTCTTTAAACCATTTGAAATAGATACTGAGGCCTCCTGCGCAGTGAGACTCCCCTTGAACTTATCCGTGGCGATGACAATGTTAATGGGATGTCGCATAGTTTAATTATGCATTATTGAACTATAAAAATACAAATAAAAAATTATCTTTGTATAAAGAGTTAAATTAAACAACCAGATAATAAATTAATGAAAAAAATTACACTAATCCTCATTGGTGCCATATTGTTTTCGATAGCACCACTTAGAGCAGATGAAGGGATGTGGATACTTCCCCTTATTGAAAAACTCAATAATAAAAAACTTGCTGAACTTGGTTTCAAAATATCTGCAAAGGATATTTACGACATCAACAAATCTAGCCTTAAAGATGCAATCGTGCACTTTGGCGGTGGATGTACCGGTGAGATTATATCAGGAGAGGGTCTGCTTCTTACAAATCACCACTGCGGATACGGAGTTATCCAGAGATTGAGTACTGTAGAGAATGACTATCTTCAAAACGGATTCTGGGCTATGAACCGTGAGCAGGAGCTTCCTTCTCCCGGTCTTACTGTAACTTTCCTTGAGTCTTTTACAGATGTTACAAATGAAGTTGTTAAGGCAACTGCAGCTGTGGAGAACACTCCTGAGTTTGCAAAAGCACTACAGGCTGTTTCTGATGATATTATCAAAAGAGCTGTTGGTGATAACAAATATCTTCGCGGAAGAGTATCCTCTTTCTACGGTGGAAATGCATACTACCTTGTTGTTACAAAAACCTACACAGACATACGCTTTGTGGGAGCACCTCCGTCATCAATAGGTAAATATGGTGCCGATACAGATAACTGGATGTGGCCCCGTCATACAGGTGACTTCTCAATGTTCCGTGTTTATGCAGACAAGGATAACAATCCTGCTCCATATTCTCCGGACAACAAACCATATATTCCTAAAAAGCACCTTACTATCTCTCTTAAAGGGGTAAAACAGGGAGACCCTGCAATGATTATTGGATATCCCGGAAGGACAAACCGTTTTATGACATCTTCCGAGGTTAAGGAGACAAGTGATATTACAAATGCTATCGTAATTTATGTAAGAGGTATCCGTCAGGAGGTTCTTATGGCAGATATGGAGGCAGATCCAAAAATTCGCCTTCAGTACTCAAGCAAATATGCTGGCTCATCAAACTACTGGAAGAAAGCCATTGGTATGAACGAGACCTTTAAGAAGCTAAAAGTTCAAGAGCGTCGTGCAGATGAAGAGGTTAAATTCCAGGAGTGGGTTAACGCTAATCCGGCAAGAAAAGCAAAATACGGAACTGCTCTTGAAGAGATCAAGGGAGCTGTTTCAAACAGGGCAGAAGCTCTTTATTTATCTGCTTATCTGAGAGAGGCGCTTGGTTCAATCGAGATGCTCTCTGTTGCTGCAAGTTTCACTGACTATGCTGAAAATCTAGCTAAAGGCAATACAGAAGAGGCAGGAAAAGCTCTGGAGTTTGGGAAAAGAAGACTATCGGCTTTCTACAAGGACTACTCCGCTCCAACAGACAGAAAGGTTGCCAAGGCTCTTATAAAAGTATTCAGGGACAAAATAAAAGGAGAGGAGAGACCTGCTTTTTACAATGTAATTGACGAGAAATTCGGTGGCAATATTGATGCTTTTGTTGATAATCTTTATGACAACTCGGTATTCCCTTGTGAAGAGAAATTTAAGAAAGCTCTTGAGACACCTGAAGTTATTGCAAACGATCCTGCTATTGCTATTGTTAAGACAATCGCGCCTGTTCAGATGAAAGCTATGCAGATTCTTTCAAAAGAGAATCCTGTACTCGCAAAAGGTCAGAAGGCATACATAGCAGGCCAGCTTGAGATGAAGCAGGGTCAGGCAATGTACCCGGATGCAAACTCAACTATGAGAATGACTTATGGTCAGGTACTTAATTACTCTCCAAAGGATGCTGTTATTTATGAGCACATTACAACACTTAAGGGGGTAATGGAAAAAGAGGATCCAAACAACTGGGAATTTGTGGTTCCTGAGAAGCTGAAAGAGCTATATAAAAAGGCCGATTATGGTCAGTATGCAATGGAGGATGGCCGTATGCCTGTTGCTTTCTTAAGCACAAACGACATTACCGGAGGTAACTCAGGCAGCCCTGTTCTTAATGGTAAAGGGGAGCTTATCGGCACTGCATTTGACGGCAACTGGGAAGCAATGAGCGGTGATATTATTTTTGAACCAAACCTCCAGCGTACAATCAGTGTAGATATTCGCTACACCCTGTTTATAATGGATAAGTTTGGCGGAGCTGCACATCTTCTTAAGGAGATGACAATAGTTAAATAACTTTCGTTTTTTTATATGTTAATTCAGAGGCTGGCCAATATTGGTCAGCCTTTTTTTTATTTTCAAACTATATATAAACATATATAAATATATAAACAATGTGCTTATCTGTATCAGCACATACCATTATATGTTATCAATAATTATATACAGGTATAACTACAGTTTCCCATATCAAAAACTCGCAATAAACTCTCTACCCTTGTCGCTGTAACACGCTGATTACCTAAACATAAGCAATCCACCTGTCAGGTGACCTGACAGGTGGATTGTCTATACATTGATAATCTGAGACTTAGAACCGCACGGGTTTCGCAAAAATCATCTGCCGAATGGCCAACTCAGGCCGGGCGGGCGGGTATCCGCCAAGCCTCACGCCCGGCACCATTTAAATGCCTCCGTTCCGCAGTGTTTGACAGGGACATCCGTTTATGTGATTATAAACTATGTAATTACCTGTTAGATAAACGAATATCACACTCAAACCCTAAAGTATGCTATGTCCCTACCTGAATCAACCGAGACACGAAGGAACCTCCGCCACAGCGAACAAAGTGAGCGAGGAGGAAAAGTTCCGGAGGGGCTGCGGTTGATTCAGGTAGGGATGAGGAGCAGATTTTTGACACGAAGGAACCTCAGCCACAGCGAACGAAGCGAATGAGGAGGAAAAGTTCCTGAGTGGCAGCGGATGAATGCAACAGAAGAATGCATCAGCATACTTGAGAAATAAACCAAACTGCATGTATCTTTGTTGTCATAAAATATTAAGCAAGTAATAACAAATGGATAAGAACAGAATAGAGAAAGCTCTGGCAAGAGTGATACATCCGGTTAAGGACAAAGATCTTATAACGCTTGAGATGATTGAGGATATAAAGATTGAAGAGGGAAGAGTAAGGTTTAAACTTGTTTTTCCTTCGCCTGATCCGCTGGCATCATCTATTAAAAAGAGCTGCGAAGAGGAGATAAAGAGAGAGTATCCGGATCTGGACTTCAAAATATCTATCATGGAGTTGGTACGGGAGCGGAAAATTCAGAAACGGCTCAATCTTGAGCTTGGTCAGGAGGCAATTGCAAATGTGGGACATATTATTGCAATAGCTTCAGGTAAAGGGGGAGTGGGAAAATCAACAGTTGCAGTCAATCTCGCTGTTGCCCTCGCTAAAGAGGGTTACAGAGTGGGACTTACTGACGCCGATGTATATGGCCCTTCGGTACCTAAGATGACAGACACCGAGTTTGAGAAGCCGCTTGTGGACGATTCCAGTGGTAAGGATATGATTATTCCTATTGAAAAATATGGTATTAAATGGATGTCAATAGGATATTTTTCTCCACCGGCCCAGCCGCTTATATGGAGAGGCCCTATGGCAAGCAACGCTCTTAAACAGATGATTCTTCAGGTAAAATGGGGAGAACTTGATTTTCTTCTGATTGACCTTCCTCCAGGAACCGGTGACATCCATATTTCGCTTGTCCACGACATTCCTCTGTCAGGTGCAATTATAGTTAGTACACCCCAGGCAGTTGCCCTTGCAGATGTTGAAAAGGGGGTAAATATGTTCCGTCAGAAAGATATTAATAAGCCGATTCTGGGACTTGTAGAGAATATGGCCTGGTTTACACCGGAAGAGCTTCCTGATAATAAATATTATATATTTGGAAAAGAGGGAGGAAAGAGAATGGCTCTTAAATTTGATATCCCATTGCTGGGGCAGATTCCTATCGTTCAAAGCATAAGGGAGAGCGGAGATATTGGAGAACCTGTCGCTCTTTCAGATGAGAGCCGTCCTGATACTGTTGCATTCCGTAAACTGGCAAAAAATCTGTTAAAGGAGCTGGAGTAAATCCTTGAACCGGAAGGCTAGAGGTGTTTGTATTTTTCAACCCTCTCCTTCCATCTCTCACGGGCATATTGCTGCATATCTGCGGCAACATCCCTCTCATCCATTATTTCAAGACCCAGAATGGTCTCAATTATATCCTCCAGGGTAACTATCCCTTCAAACCCTCCGTACTCGTCCACTATAAGGGATATATGTGTCTTTTCAGCAAGAAGCCTCTCCCATAAAACCGTTAGCGGCTGCATATTGGGAGCCACCAGTATTGGCTTACGGATTTGACCCAATGTTAAGTCAAACCTGTCATTTGCCAGATTTTCAAACACATCCTGTCTGTAAACAAAACCGGTGATATTCTCCATATTCCCCGAGTAGACAGGGATTCTTGAGAAGTGAAGATAGTGCTTGTTAAGAGGAAAGTCACTCATCTTCATCTCCTCCGGAGCAGTGGCAACCACAACCCTGGGTGTCATTACATCCTCAGCTTTGACGCTCCTCAGCTTAATAAGATTCTGTATAATCCTGTTCTCTGTAGTTGCAAAGGTGCCCTCCTCTGTTCCAATATCTACCATTGCACTTACCTCCTCACGGCTGACCGTTGCCTCCTCCTTGGAACTGCTCGATATTAGCTTTGTCATAAATTCAGAGGCAATAACAAATGGATAGGTCAGATATATCATCCACTGTATAATATGTCCTGAACTCATTGAGAGTTGTTTCCAGTAGTATGCCCCCAGTGTCTTTGGAAGGATTTCTGAAAATATCAGAATAAGAAGTGTCAGAACAGCAGAGATTACCCCAAAATATGCATCTCCAAAGATTGCTGTTGCCTGGGCACCCACTCCGGCTGCACCTACGGTATGAGCGATGGTGTTCAGAGTTAGGATTGCAGAGATGGGCCGGTCAATATTCTGCTTAATTTTCTTAAATACAGCTGCAGATTTAACACCCTGATTCTCCTTCATATTGATAAATGAGACAGGTGTTGACAGAAGTACAGCCTCCATTACAGAGCAAAGAAATGAAACTCCAAGCGCAAGAAAAAGATAGGTAAGTAATAGACCCATAAAGAAAATTTATAATTCCTTTTAAAGTTTTACCCTCATCTTTGCCAGACGGGGGTCAATCATATTTTGAGGGATGATACTTTTAATAGCCGCTACTATCGAGTTTAAAAGTTTCTCTTTTACAAAATCCATTCTGAATACCATAGATATCTCTCTTCTGGGCTCTTCTCCTGAGAAAGGTCTTACATTTTTCTGCTGCTCCGGAGAGAGCATCGGCAGGTGAAGCTCCGGGAAAATTGTAAACCCGCCGTTTTCATCTACAACATTTATCAGAGTCTCTATGCTGCCTGCCTCATACTGCTGATACGAGTTTAGATTTCTGTGACAGATATTCAGAATCTGGTCACGGAAACAGTGCCCCTCTTCAAGAATCCACATTCTTGAATAGTCCAGTTCAGAAGCATTTATAAACTCCTTTGAGTAGAGTTCATCTGATGGCGATATATAGGCAAGAAAACGCTCATAATAAAGGGGAACCTCCAGTATATCCGGGTCTGAAAGTGGCGTGGCAACTATTGCAAGTTCAATCTCAGCACTCTTTAATTTTTCAATAATGACAGATGTTTTCATTTCAGAGACCTTGCACCTTAATGAAGGGAGCCTCCTCCTGAACTCACCAAAGAGCTTTGGAAGAAGATAGGGGGCAACTGTTGGAATAATTGACATCTCCAGATCTCCCTGCAGGCTCTCTCTTGATGAATCTGCAATCTCCCTGAACTGTTTAATATTGTAGAGAACAACACGAGCCTGAGTAATTATCATCTCCCCTATTTTATTAACACCAACAGGTGTGCGGGAGCGGTCAAAGATCTCAACCCCTATCTCATCCTCAAGTTTCTGAATCATCATTGAGAGTGTGGGCTGAGATACTCCGCAGTGCTTTGCCGCCCTTGCAAAGTGACGGTGCTGATCTACTGCTACAATATACTCAAGCTGTTGTATATTCATTATCAGTTCTGTTTAGTAAGTGTGCTCTTTAGAAATAACTCATCCATCTGAGACTGGTCAATCTTTCCCGGAGCATCAAGCATCATATCCCTGCCTGCATTGTTCTTAGGGAATGCGATGAAGTCACGAATGGTCTCCTGCCCTCCAAAGAGCGCGCAGAAACGGTCAAATCCAAAAGCAATCCCACCGTGAGGAGGAGCCCCGTATTTAAATGCATTAATAATGAAGCTGAATTTGTAATCTGCCTCTTCATCAGTAAAGCCAAGAACTTCAAACATCCTTTTCTGTACTGCCGAGTCGTGTATCCGGATTGACCCGCCTCCTATCTCAGTCCCGTTTAGGACAAAGTCGTAAGCATTCGCGGCCACCTCAGCAATCTGACTCCTGTCACTGCTGTAGAACTTCTCCATATCCTCCGGTTTAGGAGAGGTAAATGGATGGTGCATAGCATAAAAACGCTGTGTCTCTTCGTCCCACTCAAGAAGCGGGAAGTCGTAAACCCAAAGAGGAGCATACTCACTGCTCTTTCTTAAGCCGAGTCTGTTACCCATCTCTATTCTCAGTGTTCCTAAGGCCTCCTGAGTCTTTTTCTTTGCTCCGGCAAGAATAAGTACAACATCTCCGGTTTTTGCTCCGGCAGCTTCTGCGAAAACCTTAAGCTCTTCAGGGGTATAAAATTTGTCAACTGAAGACTTAATGCCATCCTCGGCAACGCGAATATATACAAGCCCCTTAGCACCCACCTGAGGACGCTTAACCCATTCGGTAATTTCATCAAGCTGTTTACGAGTATATGCTGCTCCGCCCTCTACTGCAATACCGCCTACATATTCGGCCTCATCAAAGACCACAAAATTTTTCCCGCCGGTAAGATGTTTTAGCTCGGCAATCCTCATACCAAAGCGGATATCGGGTTTATCTGAGCCGTAGAATTTCATTGCGTCTGCATAAGCCATTCTTGGAAAATCGCCCTCCATCTCACGACCAAGTACATTTTTAAAAAGGGATTTAATAAGCCCTTCAAATGTGTTAAGAATATCTTCTCTCTCAACAAAGGCCATCTCACAGTCAATCTGAGTAAATTCCGGCTGACGGTCTGCACGAAGGTCTTCATCTCTGAAACAACGGACAATCTGAAAATATCTGTCGTAGCCTGCAACCATAAGCAGCTGCTTAAATGTCTGCGGGCTTTGCGGGAGAGCATAGAATTCGCCCGGATTCATCCTTGAAGGGACTACAAAATCTCTGGCCCCCTCAGGGGTAGACTTGATAAGAACCGGAGTCTCTATCTCCATAAATCCTATACTATCCAGATACTTGCGAGTCTCCTGGCCCATTTTGTGTCTTAGCTCAAGTGCCCTTTTCAGCGGATTTCTGCGAAGATCCAGATATCTGAATTTTGCACGAATCTCCTCTCCTCCATCGGTTTCATCCTCAATTGTAAAAGGAGGAGTTACCGAACTATTAAGAACAACTATCTCAGTTATCTTAATCTCTATATCACCTGTTGAAATTTTACTATTCTTTGCACTCCTCTCGGCAACGACACCTTTAGCCTGAATAACATACTCCCGACCAAGCTTTTCTGCCTCAAGGTTAAGATTATGACTCACACTGTCATCAACAACCAGTTGAGTAATACCATATCTGTCACGAAGGTCAATGAAACTCATCCCTCCCATTTTTCTAATTCTCTGAACCCATCCGGCCAGAGTAACCTCCTGTCCCGCGTGAGAAATACGCAACTCCCCGCAAGTGTGTGTCCTGTACATATTTACTAAATTAGTTTAATCTATATTATTGGCACAAATATAGTCAAAAGATATTATGGTTCTTGTCTATTTTGCAGGAGAATACTTAAGCGCTTCAGGTATTACTGCCATTATGTTTTGAATTCTCCTTTCATCTGAAGGGTGAGTACTAAAAAATTCAGGCATATTGCTCCCTCCCTGACTCATCTTTTGCCAGAATCCCGGTGCCACATTAATATCGTAACCGGCCATAGCCATAATTATAAGCCCAAGTCTGTCCGCTTCATATTCATGCTTCCTTGAGTATGGGAGGAGAACGCCTAACTGACTTCCAACATTAAAGGCAAGACCAAATATTGCCTGGGTTTTCTGACTCTCTGATCCTACAAATTGTGACAGAGCCTGACCTGCAACACCTACAAGTGCCTCCTGGCTCATTCTCTCATTGCCGTGTTTTGCCAGGGCATGTGCAATTTCGTGACCCATTACAACAGCAACCAAATCCGGAGTATTGGTAATTTTCAGGATTCCTTCGTAGAATACGATATTACCATTAGGCAGACAGAATGCATTAACCTGATCGCTTTTGACAACATCAAACTGCCATCTTATTCCCTCGAGTTCTCTTTCCAGACCATTCTGTTTAAGATAGTTTGCAACTGCTCCGGTAATTCTCTCTCCAACCTCTTTAACCATTCTTACATTTCTCTGGTCTGAAGAAATTGTGGATTTTGCCATCAAATCAATATAAGCCTGATTTGAGAGTGATGTTATCTGCCCCTGATCATACAGCAGAACCTGACTTCTGCCTGTAATCAAAACCTTGCTGCAGCTGACTGCCAGGATTGCAGTAAAAACAGTTAATACTATTATTGTAAAAATCTTTTTCATAGTTACTTGATTTATTAATTATATACAAATATAACTCATTTAAACATTGATCCCAGATAAACAAAAAGGGTAATTATTAAGGCACCTATAA
>VSSQ01000611.1_pt1 | contig 20295 bp, 14 predicted proteins | sample 4763081 | NCBI WGS metagenome assembly VSSQ01 (sample SAMN12137344, study PRJNA551015) | bioreactor metagenome | isolation source: SDC9 anaerobic chlorinated ethene degrading culture | place: USA: Knoxville, Tennesee | collected 2015-01-01
TAAAAAAAGGTGTTGGTAATGGAGTATTAACAATGAACGATATTATGGTATTGTATTCTTAGATGTATTCAGGGATAATGATAATTTATTTCTCTTCTTTACAATAGTCAACCAGTTTTCAGGTGGTTATAGCACCGGGGTTCCACCTCTTCCCATTCCGAACAGAGAAGTTAAGCCCGGTCACGTCGATGGTACTGCGTAAAAGTGGGAGAGTAGATAGCCGCCGTTTTTTTTAAGAAGTCCCGGTCACCCTTATCAGTGACCGGGACTTTTTTTATACACTGAAAACCCGATGGGATAAGCGGATGTTACCAACAAGTTAAGACGGAAACAATGGGATGGCAATGAAAAAATATTATCTTTGCAAAAACAAAGAAATTATATGACACGTCAGGAAATTAACTCTTTGCGCCGTGAACTCCATCAACATAATTATAATTATTATGTATTGAATAGTCCCACTATATCTGATTTTGAATTTGATACCAAAATGAGGCAACTTCAGGATCTTGAAAATAAACATCCGGAGTTTTATGACCCTTTGTCTCCCACACAACGTGTAGGTAGCGATATCACGACTTCATTCAACCAGGTTGTTCATCAATATCCGATGCTTTCGCTTGCCAATACTTACTCTGAAGGGGAAGTGATGGACTTCTATCAACGGGTTCAGAAAACGCTGAATGAAGATTTCGAATTGGTATGCGAACTGAAATACGATGGAACGTCTATTTCCCTGATTTATGAAGATGGTTTATTGCAAAGAGCGGTAACACGGGGTGATGGTGTAAAAGGCGATGATGTAACAGCCAATGTGAAAACTATCCGCAGTATTCCGCTCCAATTACAGGGTAATTTTCCTTCTAAATTTGAAATAAGAGGTGAAATTCTGATGCCCTGGGCGGTGTTTGATGAAATAAATAAAGAAAGAGAAGCCCAGGAAGAGCCGTTGTTTGCTAATCCAAGAAATGCTGGTTCAGGTACATTGAAATTACAAAACTCAGCAGTTGTTGCTTCCAGAAAACTGGATTCATTCTTATATAGTGTATTGGGTGAAGATTTACCTTTTACCGGTCATTTTGATAGTTTGCTGGCTGCAAAATCATGGGGCTTTAAAATTTCTGATGCAGTTCGTGTCTGTAAATCGCTTGATGATGTATTTGAATTTATACGTAAATGGGATGTTGACCGAAAAAAATTGCCGGTAGCTACTGATGGAATTGTAATCAAGGTGAACCAATTTTCACAACAAAAGATGCTTGGTTTTACAGCTAAGTCACCGCGTTGGGCGATAGCTTATAAATATCAGGCAGAAAAGGCAGTTACCAGACTTAATTCGGTTTCTTATCAGGTCGGCCGTACCGGAGCCGTAACTCCCGTTGCTAATCTAGATCCGGTATTATTGTCCGGAACAACCGTAAAAAGGGCTTCATTACATAATGCTGACATTATTGCATCCCTTGATTTGCATATCGGTGATATGGTTTACGTGGAAAAGGGAGGGGAAATAATTCCTAAGATAACTGCTGTAGCTGTTGATCAGCGATTTATGATTGGGGATAAAGTCCAGTTTATTAAAAAATGTCCCGAATGTGGTTCAGAACTAATTCGTTACGAAGGGGAGGCTGCTCATTATTGTCCGAATGAAAATGCTTGTCCTCCTCAGATTAAAGGACGAGTCGAACATTTTGTCAGCAGAAAAGCCATGAATATTGAGGGACTTGGTGGCGAAACCATTAATTTGTTGTATGAAAATGGTATGCTGAAGAATATTGCAGATATTTATACCCTGAAAGTACCTGATTTGGCAAGATTGGAAAGACTGGGACCCAAATCAGCTCAGAATATTAAAATATCTTGTGAAAAATCCAAAGAAGTTCCTTTTGAAAGGGTTATCTTTGCACTTGGAATTCGTTTTGCAGGTGAAACTGTTGCAAAGAAACTTGCACATGCTTTTCATGATATAGAAAGTCTGGAGCACGCTGAATATGAGGCTTTAATTCAGGTTGATGAAATTGGTGACAGAATTGCTCAAAGTGTGATTCGATATTTTGCTGATGAAAATAACAAAGAGATTATCAGTAGATTAAAATCATACGGACTCCAAATGTCGCTTTCTGAAGATGAACTGTTGCAGAAATCGGATAAACTGGCAGATAAAGTGGTTGTCATTAGCGGAACTTTTCGCTATTACTCCAGGGATGAATATAAGAAAATGATTGAACAACACGGAGGTAAAAATGCAGGTAGTGTTTCATCAAAAACTTCTTTTATCCTGGCCGGTGAGAATATGGGACCTGAGAAACTTAAAAAAGCAGAAAGTCTCGGTATTCAATTGTTGAATGAGGATCAGTTTATGGAACTTATTCAGAAAGAAAAAGAAGGGGGTAATATACAAATGGGAACGCTTTTTTAATCAAATGTTATGGCAGGACAATTAGTTAATTATTTTTTCAATAAAAGGGCCAGAAAGCACCTGAAGAACGAAATGCGAAATAAGCAATTCGTAAATTACGATAAAGCAAAAACGATATTGTTGTTATTCGAGAGTAATTATTCAGAGAAGAATCCCGAAACTAAAAGAATTATTCAGTCTTTAACTGCTGATGGAAAGAAGGTAACTGCCTGGGGTTATGTTGAGAAGAAAAATGTTACTTCACCAGCCTATCCTGAATACAGAATACTGAATCAGAAGGATCTCGGATTATTCCATAAGCCTTATGAGAAACTGATTCAGGAGTTGCTTCGTCAGGAATATGATTTATTGATAGATATTTCGACTAAAAGATTCGTAGCTTTGGATTATATTGTACTGCATGCCAATGCAAAATGTAAAACAGGGATGAAAAAAACGGATATGGATTTATATGACTTTGCAGTTGACCTTGAATCCCATTTAAAAGAGAATGAAATTCAGCTTGATGATTTGGAATATTCTTTTTTATATAAACAGATATTATTTTATCTGAAAAACATACAAACTAACGATTAAAAACGTATTTTTGTACCCGAAAAGAACTATTTACCAATGATACATAGCAAATTGAAAGGAATGGGTGTTGCGCTGATAACCCCGTTTAAGGAAGATGAGACGATTGATTTTGATTCACTGGCAAGGTTAGTGGAACATCAAATTAAAAATGGTACTGATTATCTGGTCGTTTGTGGAACAACCGCAGAAACTCCGACTTTGACTGAAGAGGAAAAAGAAGAAATCAAACGTTTTGTCGTGGATATTAATAATGGCCGTCTTCCCATCGTTTATGGTATCGGAGGTAATAATACCAAACAAATAGTTGAGAAGGTACAGCATACCAACCTGACAGGAATCGATGCGATCCTTTCGGTCACTCCTTATTACAACAAACCCTCACAGGAAGGATTATATCAGCATTATGCCGCAATTGCAGCGGTTTCTCCGGTTCCTTTAATTTTGTATAATGTTCCTGGAAGAACCGGCGTGAATATGACTGCGGAAACAACACTTAGACTGGCAAATGAATTCCCTGTGATCTGTGCTGTTAAAGAGGCTTCCGGAAGCTTTAGTCAGATTGATGATATAATTAAAAATAAACCGGCCGATTTTATGGTAATCTCCGGTGATGATGGGATTACCTTTCCTTTGATCACACTTGGTGCTGTGGGAGTTATTTCTGTTATTGGAAACGCTTTTCCGAAGGAATTCAGTCGCATGGTTCGTCTGGCTTTGCAAGGTGATTATGATAATGCAAGAAACATTCATCATCGTTTTACTGAGTTGATTGAACTTCTGTTTGTTGAAGGAAATCCCGCCGGAGTGAAAAGTATGCTGGCGGTAATGGGGTTCATCAATAATAAATTACGCTTGCCCCTGGTGCCCAATACTATTAAAACGTATGAAAAGATCAGACATGTGTTGAACAGACTATAATGGATTTTAATATAGCTTTTAAAGCAGTAATCTAAGAATCGGAATATTTTTACACGAAATATTCCGATTTTCATTTATTTATTTTATCTTTCGCAAAAAATAACCTGATGGAAAAAATTGCGAAAAAAGAAGTAATCGATCTTGTAATTGATTTACTCACACATACCGGGAAGGAAATTACGGATGAGGAAAGAATGGAGCAGCTTAAGTATGCTTCTCTTGTGAAAAATGAAAATGATAAGGCTTTGCTTACCAGAATGTTGGATGAATCCTCACAAATCCGGAACAACAGGAAACTCGCACGAAGGATAAAGTATCTTCTTGATCTGTATGGAATACCTGCTTTTTTTAATCGTTTTGATTCAGTGCTGATGTGGCTTTTTGCTGAATTCGGTTTTCTGTTTGATTTTATAGCCATACCGATTTTCAGGAAGAAATTGCGCAAAGATACCTCGAAAGTGATTATCAACGAAAAACCAACGGTCTTCTATTCCCACCTTAAATCACGAAAATCAGAAAAGATAGGTCAGAATGTCAATATTTTAGGTGAAGTCGTATTGGGTGATAAGGAAGCTGATGATCGTTATCATCATTATCTTAAAGCGCTTGAAAATCCGCAGATCAATTATATTTCTATCAAAATTTCCGGCATTTATGCTCAAATTACGCCACTTAACTACGAGCACAACAAAGCTGAACTAATCAAACGTTTATCAGCTATTTTCAGAAAGGCAATAGAGTTTCCTTATAAAGATGAAAATGATTTTCTCAGACCTAAGTTTGTTAATCTTGATATGGAGGAATATAAAGATACTCGCCTGACGCTTGATGTGTATAAGGCGACATTAAATCTTCCTGAATTTAAAAATTATACTGCAGGTATTGTCGTACAAACCTATCTACCTGATGCATGGAGTTTTCAAACTGAATTACTTGATTTTGCTCATAAAAGGGTGATGAATGGAGGTGCTCATCTGAAAATGAGATTGGTGAAAGGGGCTAATCTGGCTATGGAGACTGTGATGTCTTCTTTAAAAGGGTGGGAGAATCCGGTATACGACAATAAAATTGATGTAGATGCCAATTACCTGAAATTACTCGACCGCGCACTGCTGCCTGATAATGCTTCTGTGATGCATATTGGGGTGGCATCTCATAATTTGTTTACAATTGCGTATGCCCACCTTTTATCGAAACGTTATCAGGTAGAAACCTTCCTGAGTTTCGAAATGCTGGAAGGTATGGCAAATTATCTTCCACGTGTACTTAAATCAATCAATAAACAAATTATTTTATATACGCCGGTTGTCAGCGATAAGAATTTTCTGAATGCTGTGGCTTATTTGGTCAGGAGATTGGATGAAAATACAGGAAAAGATAACTTTCTAAGTTATTCTTTTGATTTGCAATATGGAAGTGAGGCCTGGGATGCTCTTAAGACTCAGTTTGAATGTGCTTATGACAGAAAGGAGACGGTAAGTGTTCTTGCCAAAAGAACTCAAAACCGGCTGAATAAACCAGAAGTGAGACCTGAAATGCAGGTGTTTGCAAATGAACCGGATACAAATTTTGATTTGATGCCCAATAAAATCTGGACTGTCGAAATCAGGAAAAAATGGAAAAAGAAAGCAGAAGATGAAAAATATGAAATTCCGGTTCAAATAGGTGCTCAATTTGTAAAAACTAATTTGCTGCAGACTTATCCTGATCATAATCAACAAGACAAAGTAGCAGTATGTGTGGTGCATCAGGCTGACTTGGATCAATTAAAAGAAATTGTTCAAATTGCTGAAAATGACCCGGCTGGATGGAGCGGTTTATCTTTTGCTGAAATCAAAGCCGTTTTACATCGTACAGCAGATGTATTATCGGATAAACGTGGTGACCTGATTGGTTGTATGTCGGCTGTCACAGGAAAGACTTTTTATGAAGGTGACGTGGAAGTTTCGGAAGCAATCGACTTTTGCCGGTATTATCCTTTGTCACTGGAGCCGTTTTTTGCCATGGAATCGATTGAGCTTTCTCCCAAGGGCGTGGTGCTCGTGATACCTCCCTGGAATTTTCCAACGGCGATACCTGTTGGTGGTGTGGCTGCTGCACTGGCAGGTGGAAATCGTGTGATTCTGAAACCGGCAACAGTTGCTTTTCCGATCGCATGGGAATTTGCACAATGCTTCTGGGATGCCGGAGTGCCTAAGGAAGCTTTGCAGCTTGTTTGTCCGGACAGTCGTGAATCGTTGAACTACCTGGTGAGTCTCCCAGTAATTAAACATATTATTTTTACCGGAGGTACTGATACGGCTTTGAATATCATGAAGATGAATCCCCATTGTCCGATTTCAGCCGAAACAGGAGGTAAAAATGCTATGATTTTAACTTCGTCATGCGACCGTGACCACGCGATACAGAATATACTGACTTCAGCTTTCAGTAATGCCGGACAAAAGTGTTCCGCTTGTTCACTGCTGATTCTGGAGAAGGATATATACCATGATCATACTTTCAGGGAAAAATTAAAAGATGCTGTGTTGAGTTTACATGCCGGCAGTGCATGGGATCCTGCTAATATTGTCGGTCCTATGGTGACAAATAAAAATGATAAACTGTTCAAGGCATTTGAACTGGAACCCGGTGAAGAATGGTTGGTGGAGCCAGTGTTTGCCGACGAAGAACAGTATGTGTTAAAGCCTGCTGTAAAATTGGGAGTAAAAGCAGATAGCTATACTTTCAGAACAGAACTGTTTGCCCCTTTATTGGCTGTTGTTTGCATGGATAACCTGGAGCACGGGATACAATTGGCAAATAGTACGGAATACGGACTTACATCAGGACTGCAAAGTCTGGATGAAAGAGAACATGCAATCTGGACAGAGAAGATTCAGGCGGGAAATCTGTATATAAACAGGGGGATTACGGGAGCTATTGTAAGCCGCCAACCTTTCGGAGGAATGAAACGTTCTGCTTTTGGAGCAGGAATCAAGGCTGGTGGACCTAATTATGCCTTATCTTTTCTTAATGTCAAAGAAAAAGAAAAACAATTGCCGACTGTTATTGCCCGTGAGTTAAATGTTTTGATTTCAGATAAAATCATTGATTCTGAGGATGCAACAAGGCTGAGTAAAGCAATGCATAGTTTTCGGTCTGCTTGTGACAATGAATTTTTGTTGGAAAAAGATATCCACAATATTCACGGGGAAAGGAATATTTTACGATATTTGCCTGTTCAAAGGATGATTTTCAGAATTTATCCTGATGACAAACCGGTTGATATCCTGCTTGTGTTGTCTGCTGCTACAGTATTAGAGGTTCCTTTGGTTATCAGTTGTGCGACACGGTTTTTATTTTGTGAAAAATTGAAATTAATTCATCCGTATATTGAGTTAAGGTATGAGCATGATGAGGATTTTATCCGAAATTTATCAGGGTTTGAACGAATAAGAACCTGCGGTCCGGTTGTGCCGGAATCATTATACCGTGTAGCTGCATCAAGAGGGATATATATTGCTAATGCGAAACCGGTTATCGAAGGAAGAATCGAATTATTACATTATTTACGGGAACAAAGTATAAGTTACGAATATCACAGGTATGGGAATATTATCAAAAGCTAAAACAAAAATTGTATTTGTCGGAATAGGTGGGGTAGGTGGCTATTATGGCGGACTGGTTTCGCATTATGCTGAAAATAATTTTGATATCGCAGTCTGTTTTGTTGCAAGAGGAGCCAATCTTGAGGCCATTCGTGAAAATGGTCTGCAAGTAAGCGATGAACACCGGCGTTTTGTGACTCATCCGGCAATTGCGACTGCTAAGGTAGAAGATATTGGAAAAGCTGATTACATCGTGTTGGCTACTAAAAGTTATGATTTGGATGCTACTATGCGTCAAATTAAGCCTATGGTGTCACCCAGAACGATTATACTGCCTTTGTTGAATGGAATCGATAATACGGCCAGACTGAGAGCCTTTTTCCCTGATAATGAAGTTTGGTATGGATGCGTTTACATCATCACACGCCTGATTGCTCCCGGAATTATTGAAAATTCCGGAAATGTGCATTTCATGCATTTCGGACATGAAAAGAAAGTTTCAGAGCAATTGCTTTTTATTGAAGATTTATTTTTGAAATCAGGCATTGAGGTTGCCCGTAAGGAAGAACCTGTGAAAGCCATCTGGCGTAAGTTTTTTTATATTTCAACAACGGCTGCGCTTACCACTTACCTGAATACCGATTTCAGAAGTCTGGTTTGGGATGAAGATAAGAAGCCATTGTATCTTGAAATTATGCGGGAATTATTTGCTGTTTCTGAGGCTGAAGGAGTGGGGCTTTACGACGATATCATAGAAGATATGCTTAAATACGGAGGCAGTCTTCCTGCCGGCAGCACTTCCTCGATGAACAGTGATTACCTTGCCGGCAGGCGTACCGAAGTTGAAACGCTGATTGGCGTTGTGGTCAGACTCGGACAAAAGCACGGTATACCAACACCGGTATATTCAAAAGTGTATGAAAAGCTGAAATACTGATCTATGCTTGATTATTTTCCTGCTCAGTTTTTATTAACTCACGGGCAATTTCAAACATGTATTTCTTAGCGGCCTCGTACTCGTTAGGTATAATACCATCGAGAATAGCATCCTTGATTTTTGTTTTGATATCACCCACGATGGCACAGGCCGGGAGATTGAAAGTTTCCATAATTTCTTTTCCATCGATGGGCGGTTGAAAATTACGGACCCGGTCTTTTTCTTCTATCTCTTTCAGTTTCTGTCTGACAAGTTGGAAGTTAGCCCTGAAACGTTTTACTTTCTCCGGATTTTTTGAAGTGATGTCGGCTTCACATAGCATCATCAGGTCGTCGATATCATCTCCTGCATCGAACAACAAGCGTCTCACAGCTGAATCTGTCACTTCATCTTCGCTGAGTACAATGGGGCGCATGTGCAGCGAAACCATTTTTTGTACGTACTTCATTTTCTCGTTCTGTGGCAATTTCATCTTACGGAAAATGCCCGGAATCATTTTCTCTCCCACGTAATTGTGGTTGTGGAATGTCCATCCGAGTCTGTTATCGAAACGCTTGGTACGTGGTTTCCCAATGTCGTGGAGTAAAGCCGACCAGCGCAACCAGAGATTATCGGTTTTCTCGCACAAGCCATCGAGCACGGCCAGCGTATGATAAAAATTGTCCTTGTGACCGATACCTTCTTTTGTTTCAGCACCTTTCAGTGCCAACAATTCAGGGAAAATCAGTTCCAGCAATCCTGTTTTTTCCAATAAAATAAATCCGACTGAAGGTTTACGCGACAGCATGATTTTATTCAATTCATCTGCTATTCGCTCTTTGGAGATGATGGCTATTCGTTCTTTATTTCTTACAATAGCATCGAATGTATTTGTCTCAAGAAAAAATCCCAGTTGTGCAGAAAAACGAATACCCCGCATCATGCGAAGCGGATCATCAGAAAAGGTAATGTCGGGGTTTAAGGGTGTCCGGATAACAAAATTCTTCAGATCCTCCAACCCGTTAAACGGATCGATCAGCTCTCCGTATGTTGCTTTATTCAAACTAAGAGCCAACGCGTTAATGGTGAAATCACGCCGGTTCTGATCGTCTACAAGCGTACCATCCTCAACAATCGGTTTACGTGATTCACTCCGGTAAGATTCTTTTCTGGCGCCAACGAATTCAATTTCAATATCTTTATATTTGATTTGTGCAGTACCGAAATTCTTGAATACAGTCAGATTGGCTTTTTTACCGAGTTTTGCCGTAACTTTTTCAGCTAACTCAATTCCGCTGCCAACAACAACAATATCAATATCTTTGGAAGGTCTTTTTAAAAAAATATCCCGGACATAACCGCCGATCACGTAACAGGCTTTTTCGTTTTCGTCGGCTATGTCTGAGATGAGGTGGAATATCTTGTCGTTTAAATGTTGTATCATTTGTCGAAAAACGTGTAAAATATCTTTAATTTTCCGCAAAGATACGACTTTTTACTTACTTCCCGGAAGCCTTAGCTTTTCTTGTTTTCAGTTTTTTCACTTCTTTTTCGAGTGTTGCGATTTCTCTCTCCTGATGGGTGATGGTTTTCAGCAACTCATTTAATTCTTCATTATCAATGCCCGAAGGGAATTGAGTTTTTACCCGGTCGAGAAAATCAGCCAACACATTCATGTAGTTTACAAAAGCATCGTATGGTGATTCATACTGACTGCCATAAGCTTCCTTGTGACTCATATAACGAAAATGGTCGCTGGTCTGCAACATCAGCCAATCGTGCAGCAAAGGTTTATCGTTGCACATACGTACGCGTACACCTGCGCTATAAAGTTTTTCCAGGGCTTCATGCTGCAAATCATTACCATTCCAGGGACTCAGGTCTTTTTCATGTCCCCACCAACTAATCGGGAATGGAACCAACAAACTACCGGTCGGTTCATTTTTCTTTCCGATTTCAGATGGAAGGGCAAAACCAATCTGATGCTCCATTGCATGATAAGGAATAGCCTTCAGAAATTCGAAGATACCCGTTTCCTGACGTTGTACCATCCCGAAAGATTCATATCCCATCCAGATGTTAAACACTTTTTCTTCTGAAGGCGCCGATGAAATCCATCCGATGAATTTTTCTGCTGTAAGCGGATAATCTGTCCACGAAGGGCTTGAAAAACGCATGAAAATATCTTCGGATAGTTTGCTGTTTCTCACCAGCAATTTCAATTTGTTGAGATAGGCATGGGAATATACAAAATTCGGACTTTTCCATCCCATAACATGCTTGGCTTCTTCAATTAAAACGGTTTTGAAACCCATGTCGACAATTTTTTCACCGATTTCATCAGAATAGATTAACTCGGCATTTCGAAGGGTAGTCGGACGTTTGCCAAATAAACTCTCAATTTTATCTGCATGCATTTTTACTTGTAACTCAAATTCATCTGTATCGAAAACAGAAGACAACGAGTGGGCATAAGGCTCGGCCAGAAATTCAATACTGCCGGTTGCTGCCAGTTCGCGGAAACTGTCAATTACCTCAGGTGCATATTGCTCCAGTTGTTCCAATGCTACTCCTGAAATGGAAAATGCGCATTTAAACTTGCCGTTCGAACTCCGGATCATATCAGCAATGGTTCTGTTGGCTGGTAGATAGGATTGTTCTGCTACCAAACGTATCTTTTCTTCTGTTTGAAAATCATCATAATAGTAATGATCCTGACCGATTTGAAAGAACCGGTATTTTTTTAACCTCAGGGGTTGGTGTATCTGAAAATAAAAACAAATGTTTTTCATAACCGAATATATTTAATATTTTCTAACTTTATCATCCTCAGAATTTTATTCTAATCTTTTAAAGGTTCGGAATCAGTATTTCAACACGCTATCGTATATTGATCTGACTTTTAAACCGGCATTATACCATTTAATGTTGTTGACTTCCTCTCTTCCCTGGTTGCGCAAACTGTTGTACATGGCAGGATATTTTACGATACCATATATAGCATCTGCCATGGCATCAATATCCCAGTAATCGGTCTTAATCGCGTGGGTAAGAATTTCAGCGCAACCAGACTGTTTTGATATGATACTTGGCGTACCTACCTGCATAGCTTCCAGTGGTGAAATTCCAAAAGGTTCGGATACCGAAGGCATGATGTAGACATCACTTTCGGCAAGCATTTCGTGTACTTGTCTTCCTTTAAGAAAACCTGTAAAATGAAAACGGTCTGCAATGCCTCTTTTGGCTACCAGTTCAATCATGTCATGCATCATATCACCGCTTCCGGCCATTACAAAGCGAACGCCATCGGTTTTTTGCAACACCCTGTGGGCTGCTTCAACAAAATATTCCGGACCTTTTTGCATTGTAATTCGTCCGAGGAAGGTAACCACTTTGTCTTTTCTTTCCGTTTTAGTGAATGAATCGGCATCGGGAAGTGGTTCTACCGCGTTGTGTACCGTCGTGACTTTCCGGGGATCTTGATGATATTTCTCGATCACGGTTCGCCTTGTCAGATCGCTCACAGTGATGATGTGGTCAGCCACATCCATTCCTCTTTTCTCGATCGAGTAAACGGTTGGATTTACTTTACCGCGACTACGGTCGAAATCAGTGGCGTGTACGTGTATAACAAGAGGTTTCCCACTGATGTGTTTGGCAAAAACACCGGCAGGATAGGTTAGCCAATCGTGAGAATGTATAATGTCGAACTGCATCTGATGTGCCAACACACTCGCAACAGCTTCATAATTTGAAATTTCTTCAATCAGATTGTCGGGATATTTTCCGGAAAAATTAATACAGCCCAGTTCATCGGTATAGATACGGGTATAATCATATTTGATGCCATTTCTCAACCAGAAATATTCATCGGGATGCATCAATTTTCCAATACGGTAATTAACATGCTCCCAACTGTTTTCGCGCCATACAACCGGAACATGACAGGCTCCTATGATTTTTAAAAAACTCTGGTCTTCATCTCCATGTGGCTTTGGAATAACAAAAGTCAGCTCAAGATCTTTTTGTTCAGCCATTCCCTTGGTCAGCCCATAGCTGGCTGTGCCGAGACCACCCAATATATGAGGAGGGAATTCCCATCCAAACATCAATACTTTCATTGTTTACGCATTTTCAGTTTTTTTCATCATATCCAACACTCTCAGTATCTCCGAAACACTCATGGCAAATGACATTCCTCCATGTCCTTTATAAGGTGGATTCCCATCAAATAATTCGGGGATAGTACCAACGCACAACTCGCTTAATTCTGCTTCATAACCAATCAGCATCCGTTCTATAAATGATCTGCCGCTTTGTTTGTATATCCTGAGGTAGGCAATCGCAAATACGCCGAAAAACAAAGGCCAAACCGGACCGTTGTGGTAGTTTCTGTTTCGCTCCAGCATACCTCCTACATAATTCGGCCGGTAAAAGCCGCTTTTCGGGCTCAAACTTCTTAGCCCCTTAGGGGTGAGTAACTCCCGGGTACAAATATCAATAATTGATTTTTGTTGTGCTTTCACTAAAGGAGAGTAAGGTAAGCCGACAGCAAAAAGCATATTTGGCCGGACTTCCATATCCTTGTAATTATCAGTTACATAATCATGGAGATAAGTACCGTTCCAGAAAGTCCCGACAAATGCTTCCCTTGATATTTCAGCCTGATAATCCGTTAAGTCAGCCAGATTCTCATTACCGGTAGTTCTTTTTAGCTCGGCAACAAATTTCAGAGCATTATACCATAAGGCGTTGATTTCAACAACATAACCTGTGCGTGGGGTAATGGGGACTCCGTCTTCCACCGCATTCATCCAGGTCAGCGCCCGTTCTGTTCCATCGATGTATAAAAGCCCGTTGTTATGTAACAATAGATTAGGATGGTTCTGTTTACGGATGAAAGCGATAATTTCTGAGCAAATATCTTCGAACCTTTTTGCAGCTTCTTCGATGGATGTATAAATTGCATACTGCTGAACCGCAGCAATAAACCACAATAAAACATCAGGTTGATCAATTTCTTCTAACTGAATATCTTCGGTTTTTCCGTTCAGGAATTCCCTGATTTCTTCTATCGATGTTTGCATAATTGCATCGAAGTAATCCATGCGGTTGATTGACAGTGTACATCCGGGAAGTGAAAAAAACTGGTCTCTGGCGCGTGAGCCAAACCAGGGATATCCCGACAGTAGATACGTTTTATCTCCGATACGTTTATAAAACTGTTGCGCCGAATTCTTCAGAGTCGAGAATATGTCAGTCCGTTCGTGTCTTCTGGCCAACTCGTCCTCCCATAGTTTTTTCAGTTTTACAGGAGATATTTCGGTTATTCCCGCAGAAAATATGACTGATTCTCCTTTCTTTACAGGCATTTCGAAAGAACCCGGTACCAACAGGTCTTCCTTGTAATCATATCCGCGTTCCTGTTCTTTATAGTATTCGATATTTTTATACCATACAGGCTGATGGTTGTACTGGTTTTTTTTTGAGAATTGCATGTGGAGAAATGGATAACCTTCGTATAATCTCATGCTGATTCCATTGTTGACTTCTGTGAAAGAAGTATCAGCCTCGCTGTTTTCATGTGTCAGTTCATTTACACTGCGGAATGCCAAAAACGGTTTGAAACGCAATGTCGTAGGAGAATGAGCTTCAAGTAAGGTGTACTTGATGAGAACTCTTGGTTCAAAAGAAACCAGCATTCTTTCTTTTGAAAGAACAACGCCACCCACCCGGTACACGGTACGCGAAATACTATTACAGTCGAACTGACGGATATATTTGTGACCGTTAGGACTGAAGCTATTGCCTTCGTACTTATGAATGCCCAGATTAAATTCGGCTCCATGTTGGATAACTGTTTCATCCAGAGATGATAGCAATACATGATTGGATTTGTCAATTTCGGGTAACGGAATTACAAGTTGACCGTGATACTTCCTTGTATTGCAGTCAATCAGAGTGGTGCTGTTGTATGCGCCTGCCCTGTTGGTGCGGATCATCTCTTTAGTGAGTGATTTCTCAAGGTTGATTAACAGAGTTTTATCGAAATTCAGGTAACTCATAGAATTTTATTTATAGGTAATAAAAACGATTGCAATATAATCATAAATCGGGTATTCTGCAATAAAAAATTGCAGGAAACATTCAATTTCCTGCAATTTTTATTGTGTATGATTATTTTTGTTTTTACATTTGCGACGCAAAAGCAAACCGCCTCTTTAGCTCAGTTGGTAGAGCAAATCATTCGTAATGATTAGGTCGTGGGTTCGAGTCCCATGAGAGGCTCTTTAATTTAACTCTTTGTCCAGATTGGTTTTTATGGCAGCCAGAAAATCCTGTGTGTTCAGGTAGTTCTCTCTTTTTACACCATCGCCATATACCAATAAAGCCAGATCTTTGGTCATCTGACCTGCTTCAACTGTTTTAATACATACTTCTTCGAGTTTTTTACTGAAATTAATCAATGGCTCGTTTCCATCCAATTTACCCCGGTGTGCCAGTCCACGTGTCCATGCAAAAATAGAAGCAATCGGGTTGGTTGAAGTTTCTTTACCTTGTTGATGTTGGCGATAATGGCGGGTTACAGTACCGTGTGCAGCTTCTGCTTCCACCGTTTTACCATCGGGAGTAACCAGTACCGATGACATCAGCCCGAGCGAACCAAATCCTTGAGCCACAGTGTCGGATTGGACATCTCCATCGTAGTTTTTGCATGCCCATACAAAACCACCGTTCCATTTCAGGGCAGAAGCCACCATGTCATCGATCAGTCTGTGTTCATAGGTAATCCCGGCTTCAGCAAATTTTGTTTTAAATTCAGTTTCGTACACTTCCTGGAAGATATCTTTGAAACGTCCGTCATAAGCTTTCAGGATGGTGTTTTTGGTCGACATGTAAAGTGGCCATTTTTTTTCCAGTGCAACCTGGAATGAAGACCGGGCGAATCCGTAAATAGACTCATCGGTATTGTACATCGACAAAGCCACACCATCACCTTTGAAATCATAGACTTCCCATTCCTGTGTTTCACCGTCTTCATTGGTAAAAGTCATCTTCAGTTTTCCTTTACCTTTGATTACCACATCGGTAGCTTTGTACTGATCTCCGAAAGCATGACGACCGATTACAATCGGCATATCCCATCCGGGTACTAAGCGAGGCACGTTTTTACAAATAATGGGCTCACGGAAGACAGTGCCGCCAATGATATTCCTCAGCGTACCATTCGGTGATTTCCACATTTTTTTCAGTCCGAATTCCTCAACACGCGCTTCGTCGGGGGTGATGGTCGCACATTTAATCCCTACATTATACTGAAGGATGGCGTTGGCAGCGTCTACAGTCACCTGATCGTTTGTAGCATCGCGGTTTTCAATGCCCAGGTCGTAGTATTTAATATTGATATCCAGATAGGGTAGAATAAGTTGTTCTTTGATAAATGACCAGATAATTCTGGTCATTTCATCCCCGTCCAACTCAACAACGGGATTTAATACTTTTATTTTTTGCATAGGTTTATTAATTGTTAGTGGATATTAGTGGATAGTGGTTAGTTTTTGATGGTTAAAAATCAGTTAATTAACCACTATGCACTAACCATTATCCACTAATTAATCAACGTTTGTTCAGTGGCACAAATGGCATCTTCTCACCTACGTTTTTGTATGCCGGACGAATGATTCGCTTGCTGGCGAAATTCAGTTCTTCGATGCGGTGAGCTGTCCAGCCGGTAACGCGGGACATGGCAAACAAGGGTGTGTATACTTCTGTAGGTAATCCCATCACATCATACACGAATCCTGAGTAAAAGTCAACATTGGTACAAACCTGCTTGTTGATATCAGAGCCTTTGAAAGTCATAAACGCATTGATGGCTCTTTCTTCCAGCAGTTCGAGGAATGCAAATTCCTTTTGTCTGCCTTTTTCTTCAGCCAGTGAACGTGCAAGTTCTTTCAACAGGATGGCTCGTGGGTCGGAAATCGTGTAAACTGCGTGTCCGATACCGTATATCAAACCACTCCGGTTGTATGCTTCTTTGTTCAGCATCTTGTTGAAGTAATTGTCAATTTCTTTTACGCTGGACCAGTCTTTAATAGTAGTTTTAAGGTGGTCAAACATATCTTTTACTTCGATGTTGGCTCCACCATGTAACGGACCTTTCAGTGACCCGATACCAGCCGCAATAGAAGAATAAGTGTCGGTTTGTGTAGAGCTGGTCACGCGAACCGTAAAAGTTGAGTTGTTACCACCACCATGTTCGGCATGCAAGATCAAACAAAGATCGAGTAGTTTCACATCCAGGTCGGTATAGTTATTCGGACCTTTAATCATGTACAGGAAGTTTTCTGCTAAAGAAGCGCCTTCGAGCGGGTGACGGATGTGTAATGAACGTCCCTGTTGACTGTGACGCAGGATGTTGTATGCATAGGCAATGATGGTCGGGAATTTAGCGATCAGGTCAATTGACTGTCTTACCAGGTTCTCTCTGGAAATGTCATCGGCATGTTGGTCGTAAGTGTACATTTCTAGTACACTTCTTGCCAGGATGTTCATGATGTTTTGTCCTTCCAGTTCCAGGATATTCATTTTCATCTTTGTATCAAGAGCCATCGACTCATTGATGATGTTGGAGAAGGTTTTCAATTCTTCCTTATCAGGCAGATATCCGGATAAAAGCAAAAATGCCGTTTCTTCAAAACCCAGACGGTTTTCAGCTTCAATGCCGTGTACCAGATCTTCCAGGTCGACACCTCGATAGAAAAGTTTTCCCGGAATAGGTTTTAATCCTCCTTCGGGTAATCTTTCGTAACCAACAACATCTCCGACTTTGGTCAGCCCGACCAATACTCCTGTGTTGTCCTCATTTCTCAAGCCACGTTTTACATTAAACTTCGTGAAAAGTTCTTTGTCGATGCGGCTGGTGGTTTTAACGGTTTCTGATAATTTGTATATCAGATAATCTTTTTTGTCACCCATAGTGTTACTTTTTTCTGATTTATATTCTATTTTTCATTTCTATTCATTGCATTCAGCGCGCTTCCCGCTTTGTACCAGCCAATCTGCTGTTCGTTGTATGTATGTACGGCTTCGAATGTGTCCGTAGTTCCATCAACATGTTTCAGTGTTACCTTGATATTTTTACCGGGAGCAAAATCTTTCAGCCCGGAAATACTTATTTTATCATTTTCACGCACCTTATCATAATCATCCTTATTGGCAAAAGTCAGTGCCAGCATGCCCTGTTTTTTCAGATTGGTTTCATGAATGCGGGCAAATGATTTTACAAGAATGGCTTTTACATTCAAAAACCGGGGTTCCATCGCTGCGTGTTCGCGTGATGAACCTTCTCCGTAATTTTCTTCAGCCACCACAACAGAGCCTAAGCCTTGTGCTTTGAATTTTCTGGCTAATGCAGGTACGGCACTGTATTCACCCGTTTCAGGGTCGAGTACAGCATTGGTTTTGTCGTTAAAAGCATTTACGGCTCCGATGAGCATGTTGTCGGAAATGTTATCGAGATGACCACGGAAACGCAACCAGGGTCCGGCCATGGAAATGTGGTCGGTGGTACATTTACCTTTAGCCTTGATTAAGAGCGGCAATTCAGTTAATTCATTACCATCCCAGGGTTTAAAAGCTTCCAGTTTCTGCAGGCGGTTAGATGCAGGGTCGATGTTTATTTCAATTTTGCTGCCGTCAACCACAGGTGCTACATAACCTGCATCTTTTACATCAAAGCCCTTTACCGGGAGTTCGAAACCTTTAGGCTCCTGTAATTTTACCTTATCTCCTTTTTCATTTGTCAAGTCGTCAGTCAGGGGATTGAAACACAAGTCACCTGCGATGGTGAGCGCAGCTACTACCTCCGGAGAGCCGATAAAAGTGTGTGTGTTTGGGTTACCGTCGTTGCGTTTTGCAAAGTTCCTGTTGAATGAAGTGATGATGGAGTTGGGACGATTCGGATCGTCCATTTCACGTTTCCACTGACCGATGCAGGGTCCGCATGCGTTGGCCATAATCACGGCTCCGGCCGACTCAAATTCAGCTAATATTCCGTCCCTTTCAGCAGTATAGCGAACCTGTTCCGAACCCGGATTGATGATAAACTGCGCTTTGACTTTAAGACCATCTTCTTTGGCTTTTTTTACGATTGAAGCAGCACGTGTCAGGTCTTCGTAAGAAGAATTAGTACATGAGCCAATCAGGCCGGCTTCCATTTGTTGTGGATATCCTTTTTCTTTTACAATTTTAGCAAATTCAGAAAGCGGGTAAGCGGCATCCGGTGTAAACGGACCGTTTACATAAGGTTCCAGTTTACTCAGATTAATTTCAATCAGGCGGTCGTAATACTGCTCCGGATTGGCGGTTACTTCAGCATCAGCTTGCAGATAATTAATATTTTGCAGTGCCAGCATAGCAATTTCTTCTCTACCGGTTGCTTTCAGATAGGCTGCCGATTTTTCATCAAAGGGAAATATCGAAGTGGTGGCCCCCACTTCAGCCCCCATATTACAAATAGTTCCCTTTCCTGTTGCTGAAATTGATTTTGTTCCTTCCCCGAAATATTCAATTACCGCGTTGGTTCCACCTTTTACTGTCAGTATGCCGGCGAGTTTCAAAATTACATCTTTCGGAGATGTCCAACCCGACATTTTTCCTGTCAGTTTAACACCGATAATTTTAGGCATTTTCAGCTCCCATGGCATCCCGGCCATCACATCCACGGCATCAGCACCGCCCACGCCAATGGCAATCATGCTCAACCCTCCGGCATTGGGGGTATGAGAATCAGTCCCAATCATCATGCCTCCCGGAAATGCATAATTTTCCAGTACAACCTGATGAATAATGCCGGCTCCCGGTTTCCAGAAACCAATGCCGAACTTATTGGATACATTACTCAGAAATTCGAACACCTCTTTGTTGTTTTGATTGGCAGTCTGCAAGTCAGGTCCGGCAGCTATATGCGCCTGGATCAGGTGATCACAATGTACCGTTGAAGGGACAGCAACCCGTTCGCGGCCAGAGTTCATCAACTGCAACAGGGCCATTTGCGCTGTTGCATCCTGCATGGCAACCCGGTCAGGTGAAAAGTTAACATAATCAACGCCTCTTTCAAAAGCGTTGATTGCTTCCCCTGCATAGAGGTGTGCATACAAAATTTTTTCTGTCAACGTCATGGGACGACTTAATATTTCCCTCGCTTTGTTTACTCTTTCAGGTAATGATTGATATACATTCCTGATCATTTCTGCATCAAAAACCATATTTTATGTAATAATTTTAATTTTAAACGGTGTCAACTTTTAAAAATGTATATTTAAACATTATTTCTAAAGAAATTATCCAAAGATAATAAAAAAGATAAACTTGAAAATAGTCTGATTCTTTTGCTAATGATATTTTAACAAAGAATCATTAATAAAAGTTCAACTGAATTTCTCAATGTATGAATATTTACTTTTTACAGATATAAATACTGAAAAATGGATTTTTTATGTTTTATAACAGAAAAAATGAGAATTCAGGATGGGACATTTTTATGCTAAAATGTATACTTTTGTAGTATTTAATCCTTTTGTCAGATACAATTCTTTGGGAAAATTAACACATATCTTATGAGTGAATATATAGCCCGTGATTTTTCAACTGACCAATTTATTGAAACTGATCAGCAACTTTCACGTTTAATTTCTAACCTTCCGGGTTTTATTTACCGCTGTGCCAATGATGAAAACTGGACCATGTTTTACATCAGTGATGTGTGTGAAACAGTTACAGGTTACAAGCCAGACGATTTTATAAATAATAAAAGAATTACCACTAGTGTCCCGTTAAAAGTCATTGATATTGAATAACATAGGATATTTCTCGGA
>VSSQ01000614.1_pt1 | contig 20217 bp, 13 predicted proteins | sample 4763081 | NCBI WGS metagenome assembly VSSQ01 (sample SAMN12137344, study PRJNA551015) | bioreactor metagenome | isolation source: SDC9 anaerobic chlorinated ethene degrading culture | place: USA: Knoxville, Tennesee | collected 2015-01-01
GCTCCTTCATCACCGACGCCACCGGCTATGCCGTGCAGCACCTGCAATATCTGCCTTTCGGCGAGACTTTCGTGGATCAGCAAAACGACTACGACAGTCGCTACACTTTCTCTGCAAAAGAAAAGGATGATGAAACGCAGTATTCTTATTTCGGTGCACGATATTATGACTCGGATTTGAGTGTGTGGCTGTCAGTTGATCCGCTTTCTGATAAATTCTATAGTACAAGCCCATATATGTATGTAGTTGGTAATCCCATTGGAATTATTGATCCTTTTGGAATGGATACAGTGGCACCGTTAGCACAAGGTTCAGGTGGGGTATACCTTCCAGACAACGCGACAGACATGGTTTTTAACAGAGGTACGACTGCAACTGGTGCAGAGACTGGAAATTCTTACGCTGTAAACGAGGGCTCGTTATCAAGCTTTAAATTAGATGGGGAGGAATATAAATCAGTCTTTAATAAAAGTAGTAAAGAATTTATTGGATATAGAAATTCTGCAGGACAATATTATAATATGGAAGATTATATTTCTAAAGAGGGGACTGGGGCTCTTATATTAACAGCAATTTTGACTGGAGCAGTAGGTAGCAGCGCTGATTTAATTTCAGTCAGCTTTGGGGTAAATTCTACTTTTGTAGCTGGCGGTGGAAAAGAAGTTTCACTTAATTATTTGAGAATTGGGCCAGAAAAAGGGTTTTTCTTTTCTACGACTGAGTCTAATAATTGGGGTGTTGAAGTTGATTGGGGGTTAGATGTATCATACTATTGGTATGTAGGTAATACGCCTGAGAATCTTGTTACCAGACGGTCTGTAGAAGGTCATATTGAGAGAGCTTCTGTGAATTTAGGACCGTTTGGAGGATATTCATATATTTGGTGTACTGATGAGAACTACAATAAAGTTTGGCGTGGTGGTTCTCTTGGAGGTGGCTTTGGATTAGGTGCGGCATATCATAATGGTACTACAAAACTGTATTAATGAAAAAGAAAACCCGAAATATTATTTTGATTTCTGCTATAACAGCATTTATTATCACAATTATTTGTATCAATTGTTATGTAGATAGAAGAAGTGAAGTCGCTCGTGAAGAATTTAGAAACTCTGAGTTTGGTGGAAAAGTTGATACAATATTTCCAATTACCAGAGGTGCTCTTATAGAGTTCATGGATTCAAGCTATATTACTTTGGGTATTGAGGGAACTGTATTACTTGGCCGAGTTCATCATGGTGATTCTCTTAAAAAAATTAAAGGTGTTAACGGCTTTACCATAATTACGGAAAACAATGTGGGCAATTTTATCAAAGTTGGGAGGTAGCCCTGCAACACTGCACCATCCAAGATAAATCCTAACCCGCACCCAAATAAAAAGAGAGAAGATAAGAAATGAAAAAAGCCGCTGAGAGAGCGGCTTTTTTATGCTGTGGTCACGCAGCAAGGCGTGGGCATGATACATTTTTCGATGCTTTAATTTCAGGATGAAAAAGTTTTCCTCATGTTTCCAGTAATGCTTGCAAAAAGGTTGTAAAAAACACAATAACAGCAATATAATAATATTGAAAGCGACTCCTTCGGAGTCACAAATCATGGGAAAAGCAAATAGTGGATTCGTCGCAAAACTTTATACTCTTTACTTTTTACTTTTTCAACTTTCAACATTCAGAAAGACCCTTCAAACTTCAAACTTCCTTGCCTGCCTGTTGCAGACAGGTTCCTTGTTCAATATTCAACATCCCCGACATTTCACCGTCTGCCGCAAAAGGTTTTCATCAGTCATTGCAGACGTGGAATCGTCGGACAAGTTTGTAAAGTTGAAAGTTATAGAGTGGAAAGGTGCTTCAGAAGATTTTTGTGTCTTAGTGCCTTAGCGGCAACACATTCTGTTCCGCCTTAAGTGGACGAAAAGAAGTTCATGCTGCGGAGGTTTTCCAGAAGATCCCCCGACGGTGCCGTCAGGGGAACAATGTACTTAAGATATTTGTGGCCTTGTGCATTAGTGGCAAAACTTCCAACTCTTCACTTTTTCGTTTTTCAACTTTCAACTTTAATCTTGTTGAACAGCATTCACACTTTCGCCCCCGTCGCATAGGGAGCGGCGTCCAGGCTGGCAAACAATCCCTTCTGAAAACGGAAGTACCCGGCCATGGCTATCATGGCAGCGTTGTCGGTGGTATAGGAGAGCTTCGGAATATGCAAATCAAGACTGTGCTTGTCGGCCAGCTGCTGCATGGCTGTTCTGAGGCCGGAATTCGCAGCCACTCCGCCGGCCAGCGCCAGTGTTTTGATTCCGGTTTCCTTTATTGCTTTTTCCGTTTTCTCTGCCAGAATCCCGATGATGGTTTTCTGAACCGAAGCACAGAGATCAGCCTTGTTGTTTTCAATGAAATTCTCATCTTTTTTCAGCTCATCGCGCAGAAAATACAAAATGGATGTTTTAAGTCCTGAAAAGCTGAAATTGAGATCGGAAATCCGGGGTTTTGCAAACCGGAAGGCGTCGGCATTGCCGCTTTGAGCCAGTTTATCGATCACCGGACCTCCGGGGTAGGGCAGTCCCATGATCTTGGCAGCCTTGTCAAATGTTTCTCCGGCTGCATCATCGATGGTGTTGCCGATTATTTCCCGCTCAAGCGGATTTCGCACGATGGCAATCTGTGTGTGACCTCCCGAAACGATCAGACATAGAAACGGAAATTCAGGCCAGGCATTGTTTTCGCCGGGCACGCGCAGAAAATTTGACATGATATGCGCATGCATGTGATCAACGTCGACAAGCGGGATGCCAAGTGCCCAGGCAAAAGATTTCGCAAAACTCACCCCTACCATCAGCGAACCGGGCAACCCGGGTCCACGCGTGAAAGCAACAGCAGAGAGTTGTTTTTTGTCTATATTTGCATTACGGATAGCGGCTTCGACCACCGGAATGATGTTTTGCTGATGAGCGCGCGAGGCAAGCTCGGGAACAACCCCGCCAAACTGCTCGTGCACTTTTTGCGAAGCAATTTCTTTACTCAGCAGAAAGCGATCTCCGAGAACAGCCGCCGAAGTGTCGTCACAGGAAGATTCTATGCCCAGAATGTAAGTATCCATCGCAGATTGAATGAGCAAAGGTAGAAAAAAAACCGGACGTGTACTGCTGATCATCTATGTGGTGGTCTTCTGCCTGCCTGCGGCTATCTTTGCACTGCTCCGCACTCCGCTGATTCAGCAGTATATTGCCGACCAGCTGGCTTCGTATCTTTCAAGGGAACTTCATACCACTGTTGAAATTGGCAGGGTGGATGTTACTTTTCCGCTGGACATCACATTGTTTGATCTTTATATTGAGGACCAGCATCATAATCCGTTGCTGAGTGCTGAAGAACTGTTGGTGGCTCCCGAAGATCTCACTTCCGGATTTTCAAGTCTGCAGTTTAAAAAACTGCTGGTCAGCGATGCAAGGATCCGCATGGTGAAGTATCCGGGAGAGCAATCGACCAACCTTCAGTTTGTCCTCGATTATTTTACCGGTGGCGAAAAAGACACCACCAAAAAAGAAAAAAAATCCTCGGAAATCCGGGTGGGACTGATCGAATTGCGCAACTGCAGCTATTTCTGGCAGGACATGAGCAAAGATACTACTGCAAAAAGCAATATCAATTTCGGCAATCTGTATATTTCCAACATTAATCTGATTGGTCAGAATCTCTTGCAATGCGATACGTTGACGCAGATCGACCTGAAACATCTTGCGCTTCAGGATCGTTCGGGTTTTACTCTGTGGCATTTGTCCTCGCTTATCTCCATGCGAAAGCACGAAATTGATGCTCATAATCTCCGGCTGCTTTCAAACAGCAGCAATCTTGATATGAATTTTGCTTTCAGGTATGACTCCATGTCGGATTTCAGCGATTTTGTAAATAAAGTGACGCTTGATGCGGATTTCCGCAATTCGAAGGTGGGATTTGATGATATAGCGCGGTTTGCTCCTGCCCTGAACGGCATGAGTAGTGTTGTTACCCTCAACGGGCATGTATCAGGAACAATATCCGATCTTGAAACAGGACAGATGAAACTCAATATCGGAAAGAAATCCCATATGTTTTTCAACCTGCGGTTGACAGGGTTGCCCGATATCAACAACACTGAGATCCATTTTGATCTTGTCAACTCAAATCTGAATCTGAAAGACATTGAATCATTTTCTCTTCCGGGTGGTAAATCGCTGGAACTGGCCTCTGCACTCGGAACTATCAATCAGGCCAATGTGTCGGCTCAGGTCGACGGCCGGCTTGATGGTTTTACAGCCAATGTAGTAGCCAAAACAAATTCCGGTTTCATCAAAGCCGATATAAACTCTCACGGCGATTTCCCGAATCCCGTGTACAGCGGAAAACTGGTGGTTGAAAACTTCGATCTGAGACCAATCGCCGGTGTAGAATCGAAACTGGGAGAAATCACCGCCACCATCGATTTCAATGGTCACGGGGCATCAGAGAAAAACTATTATGTTGAGGGCGATGCCGGAATTCTATCCCTCGATTACAACAATTACCGCTATACGGAAGTAAGTGTTAACGGTGCTGTGAAACCGGGATCTTTCGAGGGCAGGCTGCTTGCATCGGATCCGAATCTTTCGCTCGACTTTGACGGGATGATCGACTTTTCGGAAAAGCTTCCCGTATTTGATTTCATTGCCCAGGTCGAAAACATAAACCTTTCCGCCCTGCATTTTGGACGCAACGACAGCGTTTCGGGCTTCTCCGGATTTATTGACATCAATGTAAAGGGCAACGATCCCGACAATATGCTGGGACGCCTCAATCTGTCGGATTTCAGCTATTACGAAGGCAGTCGGGAAATTTCGCTGAATACACTTTCGCTGAAACTCGATCAGAAAGATTCACTGAATAAGGAAATTGAGCTGCGGAGCGATCTGGTGAATGGAAATATCAAAGGTCAGTTTGTTTTTTCCGAGATTGAAAATGCCTTTAACAGCTATCTTTCAAATTACATTCCATCGTATGTGATTCCCGACAGCACCGACAAGGAATTGCACAATCAGGTTTTTGATTTTGATCTCACTTTCCGCGATGTTCAGCCCATCCTCGATGTTTTTGCACCGGGTTTGCAGATAAGCAAAAACACAATTATGCGGGGGAATTTCAACCTTGAAGGAAATCTGATGAACATGCAGGTAGCATCCAACTATCTGAAATCAGACAGCCTGAAGATTTCATCCGTCAATCCGGTTCTGATTGCCCAGACCTTCGGAAAAAATATTTACATCACGGCCCAATGTGATAATCTCACCTATAACGACAGTCTTGAACTTGGAAATCTCGTGGCAAATACGGTTACGGTGAACGATCGGTCCGAGTTTTCTGTCAACTGGCAAAACGACAACAGTAAAAAAGCTTATTCGGGCGATCTGAGCGGCAATGTTTTGTTCCGGCGTGGAATGCCGGTTCTTGTTCAGTTCAATGAAAGCGATCTCATGCTGAACGATTCGCTTTTCCATATAGCCGACAAGGGAAAACTGGAAATTGATACCGGGTATTTCCGCATTCAGGATTTTGTGCTCTACTCGGCAAAACAGAAACTGATGATTGATGGCCGAATTTCAAAGGATCCCTACGATGTGGTTCAGGTCTCTTTCGAAAATGTGCTGCTCGATGATTTTGATGATCTTACCCGGAGTTCGGGTGTCGATCTGGACGGAAAGATCGACGGCTATGTATTGCTGAGCAATCTGTATGATGTGCCCGACTACAGGGCTGATGTGAAAATCGAAAAACTCAGTGTGAATAAAAATTTTGTCGGCGATGCCCGGATTACAAGTTCCTGGGATCCGCAGCGGCAGGCCGTTTACAGCGAGGCGTCAATTATTTATACAGGCAATGTCGGTCAGAATGTTCCTCTCAACATTAAAGGATTTTTCAATCCGCGCGACAAAGAAAACATGCTTGATCTTGCCGTTACGTTCGACCGGTTTAATCTTAAACTCGTGCAACCTTACCTGAAATCATTCAGCAGCAAGGTTGAAGGATATTGTGACGGGCTGGTGTCGGTGAAAGGAAATTTCGACGAGCCCGATGTGAACGGAAATATTGTGTTCCGCCGCACCAGCATTCTGGTTGATTATCTCAACATGTACTATTCTTTTGCCGACACTCTTAAAATCAACAACAGTGAGTTTTCGCTGCGCGACATTACAGTGAACGATACCAAAGGAAACAAGGCCAAAGGAGATATCATTGCCGCCCATGATCACTTCAGGGATTTTTATCTGGATATTAACCTGAGGCCTGAACGGATGCAGTTTCTGAACACAACAGCCAAAGACAATGATTATTTTTATGGGACGGCTTTTGCCTCCGGAGTTGTGAAAATTTCCGGCCCCTTCAACCAGATTGCCATCGAAGTGGTCGCAAGGACCGATCCCGGTTCGGTGTTGTGCATTCCCATCACTTCTTCGAGTCAGGTGTATGAAAATGATTTTATCACTTTTGTTTCAAACGGCAGTGATACAAACGTTGTGCATAAGGATGTAAAAATCAGGGATTCCGGGGTAAGTCTGATGTTTGATATTGATGTAACACCCGAAGCTGAAGTGCAGATTGTTTTTGATCCGAAAGTAGGCGATGTCATGAGTGGCAGCGGAACCGGCCGGCTGCGCATGACCATTGACCGTTCAGGCGAATTTCTGATGTTTGGAAATCTTGAAATCGAAAAGGGAGATTATCTTTTTACACTGGAAAATGTCATTAATAAACACTTCCTTGTTGAACAGGGCGGAGTCATCACCTGGAACGGCGATCCCTATGCCGGAAAAATGGATCTCACTGCAAGGTATTCAATAAAAACATCGCTTTATGAGCTCCTGTCTTATGCTGATGATCCTGAGCAATACAAGGCAAAAGTGCCGGTGAATTGTCTCATGCATCTTTCAGGCGATTTGCTGAGCCCGGACATTTCTTTTGACATTGATCTTCCGTCGTCGGATGAAAACACCAAGAACCTTGTGCAAACCGTCATTGGGAATTCAGAGGAAATGAACCGTCAGGTCTTTGCACTGTTGATTCTGAATTCATTCATCCCTACGGAAAAAAGCACGTTCAACAGCCCAATCAGTCAGGGAATCGGAAACAGTTCAATGGAACTTCTTTCGAATCAGTTCAGCAACTGGTTGTCGCAGATCAGCAAGGATTTTGATGTCAATTTCAGCTATAATCAGGGCGATCAGGTTACTTCCTCACAGGTCGAGATTGCGCTCAGCACCCAGATTCTCAATGACCGGATTGTACTTGAAACCAATCTTGAAATCGGAGGCAATCAACTGGGTACACCTGACAATCAGCAGGCATCCAATATTGCGGGAGACGTTAGTGTTGAATACAAGATTTCTGAAGACGGCAAACTCCGTGTGAAAGCATTCAACCGGTCCAACACCGTGGATGTGGTTGCAAACAATGCTCCCTATACGCAGGGTGTCGCTGTTTTCTACCGCCGGGATTTCGATCATTTCAGGGAATTGTGGACAAGAAAGAAAAAGGACAATGAATAAAATATTTTTTCTGATAGTGTTTTTGTCTGCATCTGCTGCTATGCAGGCGCAGGATACGGTTTTTACGGTGAAGGTGTTTGAAAACAAACAGCTGACCGAGAAAAAATCATTTGGCATCAACGGCAATCTTTTGGGCCACAGCACCCGTCTGAACGATGATCCTGAGTTGTGGTTTTATGAATATATGTTTTATGACAATGGGCATCTGGCCCGCTCTGAGCATTTTACAGATAAATCAGATATGACCGTTTTTACCTATACATACAATGACAGGAACAAGCTGCAGAAAAAAACCGAGAGCCGCGCAGGATCTGTTGTTGGCGAAACGGAATATTTCTACAACAACAATGGCTGGATCGTGAAAGAGATAACAAATTCCGGAAACCGGAAACAAATCACAACCAATTATGAATACACGCTGACAGGTCTTGTAAATATGCGCTCCGAAACCATTGTTGACAGTTCGAAAACAATGATCCTTGCAGAGCTTTATGAGTACAATGCTGATGGCAAAATAAACAGAATGATCGGGCTGAACGGATCAGATACTATTTACGACTTTCACTACACCTATGACAAATTCGGGTTCAAACTCAGGCAGGATGTCATTTCACATGGCGATACGACGCTGACCATTGAATGGGTGTATGGCAAAAACGGCTCCTATCCTATGCTTGAAAAGCATTTGTCCGATGGGCTTGTTGTGAGAAAAACGAAAACGGCTTTTAACCGCGAAGGACGAAAGAAAAAGGAAACCGTCACTGAATACCGCATCTTCAGCGGGAAAATGAAGCCTGAAAAGACGGTGCGAAAATTCAGATACGACTGGAATGATTGATACAACGCAGACAGATCTTGTTACACGGGAACTTATCAGGCGCATCCGCAGCCATTTTCCTGATGACGGCAGCGGACACGGATTTGATCACATCATACGTGTGCACCGGCTTGCACTTGCAATTGCCGGGGAAGAGAAAGCCGATTTGTTTGTTGTGTCGGTGGCTGCATTGCTTCACGATGTGGGCGATTACAAACTCACAGGCGATGGAAAGGAAAACCACAGGCAGGCTGTTGCAGATATGACAGAAGGATTGAGTTTGTCTGCATTTCAGATTGAGCAGGTAACGCAAATTGTAGAACGTGTTTCGTTCAAAGGCAACGGAACCTGCGATGAGCAGATATCTCCCGAAGGGCAGTGTGTCCGCGATGCAGACCGGCTTGATGCCATGGGTGCCATTGGCATAGCAAGAGCATTTGCCTACGGTGCACTGAAAGGTCGTCCTATGTTCGATCAGGAACAAACACCCGGAACGTTCAACTCGTTTGAAGCCTATAAAAACAACAAGTCGCATACAATAAATCATTTTCATGAAAAGCTTTTATTGCTCAGAGACCGGATGAATACCGCGACGGGCCGAAGGCTGGCAGAGAAACGGCACGCCTTTCTGGTATCGTATCTTGATGAGTTTCGTGCAGAGTGGGAGGGTTCCCGGTAAATCAATTTATGCGATTTTCATATTTCTGCCTTATTGAGTGTGTTTTTATAAATAATTTCTTAATAATTCCTTTTTTTGTTTGATCGGGGGATAAATATTTAACATGTTAACACATGATTTGCATTTTGCCGGAAACTAATTTATAAATTTGCCCAATGTCGTTCCACAAGGTATATTTGTCGCTTGGTTCCAATGATGGTGCTCGTGAGGAGCAGCTCAGAATGGCCATTGAAGCCATTGGAAAACTTGTTGGCAAGGTAATAAAGGTAAGCAGGATTTATGAAGGAGAGCCAATTGGTTTTGAATCAGATAAACGCTTTTTAAATCTTTGTCTTGAGCTGAAAACCGAAGATGGTCCCAGCCAGTTGCTGCTGAAACTCGAAGCCATTGAAGTGAAACTCGGGCGTCTGAAACCGAGCATTTTTTCGGAATATACTGACAGAACAATTGATCTTGATATAATTTTCTTTGATGAGATTGCAATAAGTTCCAAGGATCTGACAATTCCCCATCCCAGAATGCATGAGCGTCGCTTTGTTCTGGAGCCGCTTGCAGAGCTTTGTCCGGATTTTATTCACCCGGTGTTAAAAAAAACTGTGCAGGAATTGCTCCATGAATGTCCCGATGAATCAAAACTTACTGTAACTTTGGGACGCTAACGCGTTGCCATGAAATTTCCATATCAGTTCATTACTATCGAAGGTTGTATCGGAGCCGGAAAGACTTCTCTTTCAACGCGTCTGGCCGCTGATTTCAATGGAAAACTTATTCTCGAGCAATTCGAGGAAAATGATTTTCTGCCCAAGTTTTATAAAAATCCGGAGCGGTGGGCTTTCCCGCTTGAATTGTCATTTCTGGCTGCCCGCTTTAAGCAATTCAAGGATAATGTGCTTAATCCCGATATGTTTAGCGATTATCTGATCTCGGATTATATATTTCCAAAATCGCTCATATTTTCAAGAAAAACGTTGCAGGACGATGAATACCGGTTGTATAAAAATCTGTTTCAGATCATCGACAGCAATCTGCCCAGACCTGATCTTATTCTCTACCTTCATCTGCCACCTGAAAAGCTCAAACAGAATATCATAAAACGGGGACGTGGTTATGAACAGGATATTTCTTTGGAATACCTTGAAAATATTCAGAAAAGCTATTTTGAGTATTTTCACGAACAACCGGCTTTGCGTGTAGTGGTGGTCGACACCAGCGATCTCGATTTTGTGGCTAATGTGGAGCATTATAATTTTCTCGTTTCTTTACTGACTCAGGAATATAAACCAGGCATCAACATTGTTCCTCCGTTTACAGAACTGTAATTTATTGCAGTTCTCATCGTTATTATCAAAATCACATCATGAAAATCCTGATTTTTCTTTTTTTATTCATCACGTTTGGATCATTTGCCCAGACAACATTTTCGTTTGATGATTCTGTGCGCACAAAAAGACTTCTTTATGATATTTCATGGCTGTCAGACGATTCGCTCATGGGACGCGAAGGCGGCTCTGAATATGAATGGAAAGCAGGCGATTACATTATTTCGCAGTTTGCCGAATGCGGTTTGATTCCGGTCCCGGGTTCAACTGGTTTCCGGCAGGAATTCCTGCTCAGAACTGTTACCAGTGACAGTGGAAAAAAGGTGGATGTGATGTCCAACAACATTCTTGGTTATATCGAAAACAATGCACCTTATACCGTGGTTATCGGCGGGCATTACGATCATATCGGCTTTTATTACAAGGACAGCTTACTATACGTAAACAACGGCGCCGATGACAATGCCAGCGGTGCGGCCGGCGTGATGGAAATGGCCCGCTATCTCAGCTCGGGCAATCTTACAAAATACAACTACATTCTTGCCTGCTGGGGATCGGAAGAACAGGGTCTTGTCGGATCAAACTTCTTTTGTTCAAGCAATTTGTATCCGTTCAGCAAAATGGCATTTTATGTCAATTTCGATATGATAGGCCGCCTGGGCTGGAAAACGGATCAACTCGATATCTACGGACTGGGAACCACTCCGGTCTGGGATTCACTGGTGCCTGAAACTGAATATGGAAAATACAAACTGAAAAAATTTGGCGGCGGTGTCGATGCATCTGACCACACCTGCTTCTACAAAAAAAGAACTCCGTACATATATTTCACATCAGGACTACCGCCGGTATATCACACACCCAAGGACGAAACACCTTTGATTAATCCTGAGGGCGTTGAACTGATCATTAAATACACGGAAGACATCATCAGCCGCTTCGATGGCTCAAAACCTGCTTTCAAGTCTGTGAGCCAGAAGGAAATGAACAAAGTCTATTGGTATTTTCTGTCGCAGATGATGAATTAAAATGGTTGTGCGAAGACAATTGCAGTTGTGCGAAGTATATACTTCGCACAACTGCAATTGTCTTCGCACAACCTTATATTACAACATTCACAATTTTACCCGGCACCACGATCACTTTTTTCGGAGCTTTTCCCTCGAGCCATTTCTGACTTTCAGGCGCACTCAGTGCGAGCTTTTCAACTTCATCCTTCGGAGTGTCGGCAGCAACTTCAAGTATGAAGCGCATTTTGCCGTTGAATGAAACAGGATATTTCACCGTGTCTTCAACCATGTATTTTTCGTCCCAGCCCGGGAAAGTTGCTTTGGATATGGATTCACTGTTTCCGAGTTTATTCCAGAGTTCTTCGGTAATATGCGGGGCAAAAGGACATAGCGCAATGAGCAGTGGTTCAAGAATGGCGCGTTTGCGGCATTTCAGATCGCCGAGTTCATTCACGCAGATCATAAATGTACTTACACAGGTGTTCAACGAAAAACGCTCTATATCCTCTTCGGTTTTCTTTAATGTTTTATGAAGCACTTTCAGTTCAGCCGCATCGGGAGCCTCGTCGGTGACAAGCAGTTTTTCATCTTCGCCGACATAAAGTTTCCACAATTTGCGGATAAAGCGCGACACGCCTTCGATTCCGTTGGTGTCCCATGGCTTGGACTGTTCGACCGGACCGAGAAACATTTCATACATGCGCAATGTATCAGCACCGTATTTGTCAACAAGATCATCGGGGTTCTGCACATTGTATTTCGACTTCGACATTTTTTCAACTTCCCAACCGCACACGTATTTTTCATCTTCAAGAATGAATCGGGCATTGTTGTATTCAGGTCTCCATGAGCGGAAAGCGTCTGTATCAAGAATGTCGTTGTTCACAATATTCACATCCACATGCACAGGAAATGAAAACTGCTCGCGGCCGAAAATATTCTTCGACGCAAAGATGGGTGCTTCTTCCCATTCATCAATCATTTCGAACGGGGAAACTTCTTTGCCTGACAGTGCTTTCTTGATTTTTTTCAGAACATCATCGGTGTGCAGGATCACATCAACAATGCTGAACATCAGTATCTGAAAATTGTTTTTCTCTGCAAATTCAGCATATTGTGGCAGTCTGTCCATAATATCCTGAGAGCTCTTCACCTCAATCAGAATGCGGTTTTCCGGACAATAGAAATCAAAGGAGAAATCATCCTGTATATATTCTTTTTTGAATTCAACGCCAAGCTGATTTTTACCGATCAGCTCCCAGAGTACGAATTCAGCCATGCGCTCGGGTTTCACGCGATAAACAAAATTGCTGCGTCCCTGAATCATTCCCTGATTGATCATTTTGCGGAATGGCTCGTCTTCAGGAGTCAATCCAAGGTCAAAAAGAAACTTGTTCCAGAAACGCGAATAAATCAGATGCCCCGTTGCGTGTTCTGCACCGCCAACATAAAAATCTACGCTTTTCCAGTAGTTCACGGCTTCTTTCGAAAAATACTCGCTGTCATTGCGCGGATCCATGTAGCGGAAATAATACGCGCTCGATCCTGCAAAGCCAGGCATGGTCGAAGTTTCGTATGGGAACCCGGCTTTGGTGTGCCAGTTTTTTGCGCGTGCCAGCGGTGGTTCACCGGTTTCGGTCGGCAGGTATTTATCAACTTCCGGCAGTTGCAGAGGAAGTTCAGATTCGTCGATGGTGTGTGGAATTCCGTTTTTATAATAAACGGGAAACGGCTCACCCCAATAACGCTGACGGCTGAAGATAGCGTCACGCAGACGATAATTTATTTTTCCATAGCCGAATCCTTTTTCTTCAGCATGTTCAATCACTTTCTTTATGGCATCGCGGGCAATCAGATTGTCAATGAAACCACTGTTCACGCAAACACCTTCCTTCGATTCAAATGCCTCTTCTTCGATGTTGCCGCCTTTAATCACTTCAACGATGGGAAGTCCGAAATGCTTTGCAAATGTGTAATCGCGGCTGTCGTGTGCGGGCACAGCCATCACGGCACCGGTTCCGTATCCACTGAGAACATAGTCTGCAACCCACACGGGAACAGCTTTTCCGTTGAACGGATTAATCGCATAGGAGCCGGTAAAAACGCCGCCCGGAGTTTTGGCATCGGCCATGCGCTCGCGTTCACTGCGGTTTTTGGCGTGTTTCACATACGCATTGACTTCGTCTTTTTGTTCCGGTTTCGTAAGCAAGTCAACATATTCGTGCTCCGGAGCAATCGACATGAAAGTAACTCCAAATACTGTATCGGGACGGGTTGTGAATATCTCGAGATATTTGTCGGGCTGTTCGGCAAGCAGGAAACGCAGCATGGCGCCTTCGCTTCGGCCGATCCAGTTGCGCTGGATTTCTTTTACGTTTTCCGGCCAGTCAATTTTGTCAAGTCCTTCGAGCAAACGGTCAGCGTATGCTGTTATTCGAAGCGACCATTGTTTCATTTCCTTTCGTTCTACGGGATGCCCGCCGCGAACGCTGAATCCTTCGCTCACTTCATCGTTGGCGAGAACCGTTCCCAGTGCGGGGCACCAGTTCACCATCGTATCGGCGAGATAAGCCAGCCGATAATGCATCAGGATGTCCGATTGCTTTTCTTCGCTCATCACGTTCCATTCTGAACCGGTAAAAACCAGATCGCAGGAATTTGCAGAAAACACATTTTCATTTCCCGCTTCTTCGAAAACGGCGATCAGTTCATTTATCGGACGTGCTTTTTGTTGTGTGCGGTCGAACCAGGAGTTGAAGAGCTGTATGAAGGTCCATTGTGTCCACTTGTAATAAGCAGGATCCGACGTGCGCACTTCGCGGTCCCAGTCGAAGGAGAAACCGATTTTATCAAGCTGACTGCGGTAGCGGCTGATGTTCTGTTCCGTTGTGATAGCCGGATGCTGGCCGGTTTCGATGGCATACTGCTCGGCAGGAAGTCCGAAAGCGTCGTATCCCATCGGGTGAAGCACGTTGAAACCTTTCAGTTTTTTGTAGCGGGCAAAAATATCGGATGCAATGTATCCGAGCGGATGTCCCACATGCAGACCGGCTCCCGAGGGATAGGGAAACATGTCGAGAACATAATATTTCGGTTTATCCGGATTTATTTCCGAATGAAAAGTCTTGTTGTCGGCCCAGTATTTCTGCCACCGGGCTTCGGTCTCGCGGTGATTGTAGTCCATCTTTGAAATCGTGTGAAATTGTTTGCAAATTTAGCAAGAAATGATTTAAGAACAAGGATTTGAGATTTTTGATCGGAGGGTTGTAGCGATTTTGCCTTAAATTTAAAGAACCACACCTTCGGCGTTGCTGGCATCGAGCGAAATATTTTGAATAGTACTGCGAAATCAAAATTGCTCCTTCGCGCCACCAGCAACGCTCACTTCCTGATAGAAATCGCGCCACCATTCACTGCTCACCACTCACTACTCACTGCTAAGGTACTCGCTTACTGATTCTCGTAGCTCAAAACCTCATCATTGAAATACTCGATCTTCACGCCGGCTTCGGCAAACATGGCTTCGCTTTCTTTTCCGGCGTGATAGCGGAATTCGCACACCACGCGCTTGATCCCGCAGTTAATGATGAGCATGGCGCAGGTGCGGCAGGGTGTCATTTTACAATACAGCGTTGCACTGTCGAGCGATATTCCGTAACGGGCGGCCTGTGTTATTGCGTTCTGTTCCGCATGAACGGTACGCACACAATGAGTGGTGATGCGGCCATCGTCGTGAATGGTTTTTTTGAAAAGGTGTCCGACTTCGTCGCAGTGCGCCAGTCCGATGGGTGAGCCGACGTAGCCGGTAACGAGAATTCTTTTGTCGCGTACGATCACACAGCCGGAGCGCCCGCGGTCGCATGTAGCACGTTTTGCAACGGTGTCGGAGACTTCCATGAAATATTCATCCCACGAAGGACGACGATAGGGAATGCCGGCTGAAGCCGCTTTCTCTCTGGCTTTCACTTCATCCATAATGCGTTCGATCTGGTCGAAAAGCTGCTGGAAAGTACCGTTGTTGTCGAGAGCGAAATCGGCTGTTTCAATACATTTCATGAGGTTTTGCGTGGCCGGATCGGCGCCGTTCATTTCTCTGTTTTCGTTGGCAATGAATGTATCGTAATCAATGTTGTCGGTTTCGGAACCACGCTGCTGAATGCGCTGGAAGCGGATACGCGCATCGGCATCAATGGCGAGCAGGAAAAATCCGCCCTTGGCTCTGAGTGCTTCAATTTCACCGGTAGTGCGAATGCTTTCAATGATAGCATTCTTTCCGTTTTTCACCGCCTGGTCGTGCAACTGTTCTACTATATAGGATGCACCGTGCTTTGCCCGAAGCTCATTGGCAACGGTAACCATGCTGTCACGGTTTTCGGGCAGTTTGCGTTTGCGGATTTCCTTCAGCAGAAACTGCCGGACAGAAAAATGCACAAAATCCCGGTTGCGTACCAGATAGTCAACAATGGTTCCTTTTCCTGCGCCGAGTGTTCCCGTAATTCCGATGATGATCATTGTATTGTTTTGATGCAAAAATAGCGAATCTCTGAAATTATTGAAAATTGAAAGTTGAAAAAGTTGAGAGTTGTTGCCGCAAAGGCACAAAGACACGAGTGAAAATGTGCAAGAACCTTTGAATGTAGCAGTATCCTTAAGTACCTTTACAAACTTTACAAACTTTACAAACTTTACGAACTTTATAAACTTTCAACTTCACTCCTTGACAAACCGTGCAGAGCCGTCGGAATCACTTGTAACTATGCGGATCAGATAAACGCCGCTTTCAAGACCGGACACATCAATACTGTTTTCTTTCAGTTTTCCTGATTGTACAACGCGGCCGGTAACATCGAAAATCCACCAGGCTGCTTCTTCAGGAACAGGGTCAATAAAAAGTACATTCTGCACGGGGTTTGGATAAACTGACAATTCAGTTTTATAAATATCATCAATGGATTGTGCAACTGCGTAAAAATCAGCGGACATGTTTGTACAGCCATTTGTGGCAATCAGTTGAAGCGAATAGTATCCGGTTTCATACACACTGATGCTTGATGTCGTTTCGCCGGGAAGCGGAGAACCATCGAGATACCACTGGTAGCTGTATCCGGTAAGGTAGGTTATAAGCTGATTTCCTGATGGGAAAAAAGTCGGATAGGGCGGATTGGACATTATTTCAACAGACATCACAGGAGAAGAAATCTGACATCCGAAACTGTTGGAGACTACGACATGATATTCTCCTGAAACAAGCGGTGAATAAACAGAATCAGCCGCATTGATGACTGCAGAATTGTTCAGGTACCATTGCCATGCATCGCCGCCGGAAACCATCAATGTCATGGAGTCGGAAACGCAGGCTGTATCATCGGGCCATGCAGTGTATGAAATTATTTCCGGAACCGGATACACCACGATTGTGTCTTCGTCGGAGAAGGTCAGAATATCATGCAGGATTGTGAACGTAACTGTGAGGGCTCCATTTACCAGCGTATATGAACCGGCTGTGTGACCGTTGAATGAAACGGTGCCGCACTCGTCATCTCCGGCTTGTCCGCCACCCATGAAATCATCGTTTTCCCAAACGTTGATGTAATAGGTTGAATCTTCCAGGATGATCGGTGTGAAAGTGAAAGTCGGGCTGGTATTATTTGAAACATAGGATCCGCTGTTATTGAAAATTTCCGTGTTGTTTCTTCTGATTTTGATGTAATAGTCGGGACCGTCAAACGGATCATCGCAGTCAGAATTTACAATGTGAACCGAAGAAAGTGAATACGACAATGTATCAATGGTGGTTTCAAGAGAAACGATATAATTGCCGGGAGTTGAATAGATTTGTTGCGGTGGCGTTTCAAGCGAGCTCTGGTTGCCGTTTCCGAAATCCCATGAATATGAATAATGCGAATTTCCGTTGCTGCTGTAATTGGCAGAAAAACCTGTTGAAAGTGGAACACATCCTGCCGGATTGCTTGTGGTGAAGCTGGCATTGCTCGACGGATTCGGAAGTATTGTTAAAGGAATCTCGAAAGAATCATCCGATGTCTGGCTCATGCCCAGAACGGTGACATACGCTGTCACATAAACAGTAATGACATAACTTCCGGGAATGAGCGGAGTGCCGCAAAAGCGGGCGCAGCCATGTTCCGTGGCGGGCGGATTGGACGACGGATAAAAAATATCGGTGGCTGAACTTGAGGTAAACTGAAGACCGTATGGCATGCCGACAACACCGGTGACATGAAGTTCATTCAAAGTCACATTGAATCCGGTAGCTGAATCCTGAAACTGTGCCGGCAGATAGAACGAAAGATCGGCCTGATAGGACTGCATGGCGTAACCGTCGGGAAGCACAGACGGGCAGATGGTCGGTTTTGCAGGATTGTGGGTGCAGGTTGTGTCTGACACACATCCGCTGCATTGTGCTACGGCAGAATATGAAAGAAAGAGAATGATAGATGCTGCAGATATAATTCTTATCATAGAATCGGATTTTAAACACAAAGATAATCAACATAATTTAACGACAATCAGGTACTTCTGAATGTGGAAATACATGGGATGCACCCGCTTTTATAGAATTCAAAACGCGGTTGAACTGACAAGTTATGTTTGACTTTTAACCCGATGTTAATATTTCATGTTGCTTCCAAAAACATTTCAAAAGTGTTGCTTCATATTCATTGTAAACGCTTGTGTATTTCAATGATTACTCTTTTCAAGACCTTTTATCAACGCATTGTTTTGTGTCCCGATGTAATCTGCAGTTTTTTAATTATATTTGTCAGCACTGCGAAACGGAACTATGACCCTGACAATTGAGAATTTCATGCTTATCGGCTCTTTGCTGCTTTTTGCAAGCATTGTGTTTGCAAGAAATTCGTCACGCATCGGATTGCCCATGCTCATGTTTTTTCTGGTTGCAGGCATGCTGGCCGGCAGCGAGGGCATTGGCGGCATTGAGTTTAAAGACCCGAAAGCCTCGCAGTTTATAGGCGTAATAAGTCTTTGCATCATTTTGTTTTCATCGGGTCTTGAAACCGACTGGCTGAGGGTCAGGCGCGTTCTTGGCCGCGGGCTGATGCTTTCAACCGTGGGTGTGATAATTACAGCTACGGCCATTGGGCTGTTTGTGTGGCAGACAACAGATTTTTCTTTGCTTGAGGGCTTGCTGCTGGGTTCCATTGTGTCTTCAACCGATGCTGCTGCAGTTTTTTCCATTCTCAGGGAAAAAGATCTTTCACTCAAATCCGGACTCCGGCCAACACTTGAACTTGAAAGCGGAAGCAATGATCCGATGGCTTTTATCCTTGTGATTTCGCTATTGCAACTGGTACTGAGCAGCTCTGCCAGTGCAATGGATGTAATACAGTCCTTTGTTTCCCATATGGCCATAGGAGCCGTTGCCGGGCTGGGTTTCGGATATGCCGGAAAACAGATCATCAACCGCATCCGTCTTTCGTTCGAAGGATTATATCCGATACTGATGCTTTCGCTGGTGTATATTGCATTCTATGCAACGGACCTGATCGATGGCAATGGCTTTCTTGCGGTTTATATCTGCGGTGTATATCTTGGCAATCAGAAGCTCATACACAAAAGAACCATTCTGAAAATGTTTGATGCCACCGCATGGCTCATGCAGATCATTCTGTTTCTTACACTCGGATTGCTCGTTTCGCCATCCGAAATTATTCCTTTCATCGGAATCGGACTTGCCATTGCTGCTTTTTTAATTTTTGCCGCAAGGCCATTGGCTGTATTTGTCAGCTTGCTTCCTTTCAGAATTCCGGCAAGGGAAAAGCTTTTTATTTCATGGGTGGGTCTTCGCGGGGCAGTGCCGATTGTGTTTGCTACTTACCCATTGATGGCCGGCATCGACAAAGCTGGTGTGATATTCAATATTGTGTTTTTTATTTCCATCACTTCGGTACTGATACAAGGCACAACATTGCCGCTGATTGCCAAATGGCTCAAAGTGACAGTGCCACGCTCCATGAGACAGCAAACCACTATTGACCGCCTGCTCGATGATGAGGACAAATCTGCCATGGAAGAAATTCCGGTTCCGGAAGGAAGTTCTGTGATCGGAAAAAGAATAGTCGATCTGCGGTTCCCTGCCAATTCCATTATTGCCATGATACGAAGGGGCGACCGCTTTGTAACACCCAAAGGTTCTACGGTGATTGAGGCCTGCGATATTCTTATGGTTTTGCTTGAAGATAAAAAAGACCTTCCTGCGGTTTACGGAAGTCTCAAGCTACCGTATTCTACTTCAGAAAAAATTCCAGCAGATATCCCGTTCCGAAAACAAGTGAGGCGACTCCGTTCATGGTTCCGAAAGCGAGGTTGATTTTCCTCAGACCATAGATTCTTACGTTCAGATGCTGGTAGATTATCATCAGCGAAAACAGTACAATGCCCGACAAGGCAATGATATCGCCATACACGATAAATCCGAAATGGAACATCAGTATTATCGAAATAAAATGAAATATTGCTGCAAGAAGCAAAGACCGGTTGTATCCGATTGCAGCAGGAATGGAATGCAGTTTTTCTTTCCGATCGAACTCCATGTCCTGCAACGCATAAATTATGTCGAATCCGGCGGTCCAGAGCATCACGCCGAAACATAAAAACAAAAGTCCGGGATCAAAGGTGCCGGTGACAGCAATGAAGGTGGCTGCAGGAGCTATTCCCAGACCAAGACCAAGAACAAAATGAGCCAGCGCTGTAAACCTTTTTGTATAACTGTAACCAAGAATAATAGTCAATGCAACAGGGCTGAGCCACAAACAAAGTTCATTGATCAGTGCAGCCATCGCAACAAAAACGGCGGAGGAAAT
>VSSQ01000467.1_pt2 | contig 20209 bp, 17 predicted proteins | sample 4763081 | NCBI WGS metagenome assembly VSSQ01 (sample SAMN12137344, study PRJNA551015) | bioreactor metagenome | isolation source: SDC9 anaerobic chlorinated ethene degrading culture | place: USA: Knoxville, Tennesee | collected 2015-01-01
TGACCTTCCAGCTCCTGGTTTTTTCCAGCATACGGAGAAGGGAGCGGCGGGAAGAGGCGGCCCTTTCGGGCCGTTGAAGAAAACCTGTTTACAGGAGAAAATAGCGGAGGGACAGGGCCGGGTTCCGGCTGCCTGTCCCTCTATTTCAACCAGGAGGTATTCGTCATGGGCTGCATTCTTGATCATATCGCCGTTGCGGCGCCCACTCTCGAAGCGGGAGCCGCCTTCGTCACGGAAACCCTGGGAGTTTCCCCCCAGGCCGGTGGGGAGCATCCCCGCATGGGAACCCACAACCTGCTTCTGCGCCTGGGAGACCGGGTCTACCTTGAGGTCATCGCGGCAAACCCCGCGGCACCGGCTCCGGGCCGTCCCCGGTGGTTCGCCCTGAATTCCCTTCCCGGAAACACCGTTCCCTTCCTCGCCGCATGGGTGGCCCGAACCGACGACATCAGGACCTGGGCGGAAAAGTCACCGGAGTCCCTGGGCCCCGTGGAGGCCATGTCCCGGGGGACGCTGGAATGGCTCATTACCATCCCGGAAGACGGCTCCCTGCCGCTGGGAACAGGCCCCGCCCTCATCCAGTGGCAGCCCGGCGTACATCCCGCGTCGAAGCTCCAGGATCACGGGCTTTCCCTCGTGGGGCTGGACATTCATCACCCCGATCCGAAGCGGGTTTCCCGACTGCTGGAATCCCTGGCTCTCGAAGGCCCCCTGTCGGTGAAGCCCCTTCCCGAAGGCGCGGCTCCGTTCCTGGAGGCGCACATCGACACTCCCCGGGGCGTCAGGGTTCTTCGGGCAGCACGGTAGGGAGGGGAACGATTCATGGCCGCCATGGAGAAAAAGCTGGAAGAACTGAAAGCACGTCTCCGTGAAGTGAACGACCTGAACAGCGCCGGGGCGGTGCTTAACTGGGACCAGGCCACCTACATGCCTCCCGGCGGGGCGGAGGCCCGGGGGCGCCAGATGGCGACGCTGGCCCGGATCGCCCAGGAAAAGTTCACCGCCCCGGAGGTGGGCGGGCTGATCGACGATCTGCTCCCCTTCGCCGGAAGCCTTCCCCCCGATTCGGACGACGGCTGCCTGATCCGGGCGGCGGACCGGGAATACCGGAAGGCCGTCCGTGTGCCTGCGGATTTTCTGGCCGCCTTTTCAGAGCACTCGGCGGTCTCTTACCAGACCTGGACGGAGGCCCGCCCCGCCGACGATTTCAGGCGGGTCCTTCCCCTGCTGGAGAAAACCCTGGACCTGAGCCGACGCCTGGCGGACTTTTTCCCCGGATATGAGCACATCGCAGACCCGCTCATCGACTTCTCCGACTACGGCATGAAGGCGGGGAGCGTCCGAAAGGTCTTCGGGGAGCTCAGGGAACAGCTCGTGCCGCTGGTACGGGCCGCCGTGTCCGGGGAACCGGCCGACGATTCGTGCCTGAAGGGGCATTTCCCCAAAGACCGGCAGCTCGACTTCGGGAAGATGGTTATCGGGACGTTCGGCTACAACTTCGACAGGGGACGGCAGGACCTGACCCACCATCCCTTCGAGACTCGGTTTTCGGTGGGCGACGTGCGCATCACCACCCGGATCGACGAAGGAAACTTCGCCTACGGTTTCTTCTCCACCACCCACGAGTCGGGGCACGCCCTGTACGAGCAGGGAGTGGATCCCGCCCTGGAGGGAACTCTGCTGGCGGAGGGAACCAGCTCGGGAGTGCACGAGTCACAGTCCCGCACGTGGGAAAACCTGGTCTCCCGGAGCCTGCCCTTCTGGGAGCACTTCTACCCGAAGCTGCAGAAAGTCTTCCCTGACCGCCTGGGAACCGTTCCCCTCGAAACCTTCTACCGGGCGGTGAACAGGGTGGAACCCTCCCTGATCCGCACCGAAGCCGACGAGCTGACCTACAACCTCCACGTCATGATCCGCTTCGAGCTGGAACTGAAGATGCTTGAGGGAAGCCTGGAAGTGAAAGACCTGCCGGAGGCTTGGAACGCCGCCTACCTGGAGAATCTCGGGATCGCGCCCGAGGATGACGCCGACGGCTGCATGCAGGACGTCCACTGGTTCGGCGGCACTATCGGCGGGGCCTTCCAGGGGTACACCCTGGGGAACATCCTCTCCGCCCAGATTTTTGAAAAAGCCCTGGAAACCCACTCCGGCATTTACGATGACATGCGCCTGGGAAACTTCGCCGGACTTCACGGGTGGCTGAAGGAGAACATTTACCGGCACGGCAGCAAGTTCACCGCCCCCGAGCTGATCGAACGGGTCACCGGCAGAGGGCTGGACATCGGGCCGTACCTCCGCTACCTGCGGGAAAAGTACGGCAAGCTCTACGGCTCGGAAAACTGACGGGCCCCAGTCACTTCATCATCCCCCCGGCGGAGGAACTTCCGCCGGGGGTTTTCTTTTTCCGAATGAGTGCCGTAAATGTCAGAAAGCACTAAAAATCCTTCTCATGGGCGGTAAATTCCCCGGCATTCTATAATAATACAATTTTAAATTGGTCTTGTCATATTGACTTTTCGTAGTAATATGTTTTTTTATTTACTTTTATTTTTGGACAGGAGGTGCGGCCGTGCGGATCGGAGTGCTGGTGAAGCAGGTTCCCGCGACGGAAAACGTCAGGATCGACGAAGAGACGGGAACCATGGTGCGGGAAGGCGTAGAGGCGGAGCTGAATCCTCTCGACCTTCACGCCGTGGAGGAGGCGGTCAGGCTGAAGGACCGTCTCGGAGAAGGAACGGAGATAACAGTAATCTCCATGGGGCCGCCCCAGGCACAGAAAGCGGTACGGGCCGCCATCGCCATGGGGTGCGACAGGGGACTGCTTCTGTCCGACAGGCGGTTTGCCGGGTCCGATACCCTGGCCACCGCCAGGACCCTCGCAGCCGGAGTACAGAAGGCCGGCGGCTTCGACCTCCTGCTCTCGGGCGAACGGGCCACCGACGGCGAAACGGGGCAGGTCGGCCCTGCCGTGGGGCAGATCCTCGGGCTGTCGGTGCTCACCTTCGTGAGCGCCGTTGAATCGGCCGCAAAGGGCTCCCTTGTAGTCCGGCGGGCGGTGGAGGGAGGTCACGAGCGGGTCGAGGCACCCCTTCCGGCCATGCTCTCGGTGGTGAAGGAGATCAATACCCCCCGGCTGTGCACCCTGGGAGGAAAGATCCGGGCGAAGAAGACTGAGATCCCCGTTCTCGGGGCAGACGATCTTCCCATTCCGCCGGAGCACCTCGGCCTTCCGGGCTCGCCGACAAAAGTGGTGAAGGTGTCCTATCCCCAGATCACCCGGTCGGGAAAGAAAGTAGCCGCCGCAGACAGCCTGAACGGCGCCGTTGAGGAAATCCTCAGCGTGCTCCGGGGCCGCGGGATCGTGTAGGAGGAAACCGCCATGAACGAAGAATACCGCGGAGTCTGGACCCTCAGCGAAGTGCGGGAGGGCAGGATACATCCCGTTTCATACGAACTTCTCGCCTGGGGAAGGGACCTTGCAGACACCCTTGGCGTTCCCCTGTCGGCGGTGCTTCTCGGCTCCGGCGTTACGGAACAGGCTCCGGAACTGATCGTCCACGGAGCTGACCAGGTGTACGTGGTGGACGACCCGAACCTGGCTCATTTCAAAGCGGACAGTTTTTCCAAAACCCTGGCCGAGCTGGTGAACCGTCACAGGCCGGAAATTTTCATCGCCTCGGCCACCTCCTCCGGCAGGACTGTGATGCCAGTGCTCTATGCGGACCTCGAGACGGGGCTGACAGCAGACTGCACCGAACTGGGCATCGACACGAAGGAGCGCCTGCTGCTCCAGACCAGGCCCGCCATCGGGGGGAACGTGATGGCGGACATCAAGACGCCCCTCAGAAGGCCCCAGATGTGCACCGTGAGGCCGAGGTCGAAGAAGCCCCTTCCTCCGGACCGGTCGCGGACCGGCAGGATCATTGCCGAGAAGGCCGTTCCCGGCTCCCTTTCGTCGGTGATGAAGCTCCTGGAGTTCCTGCCGGAGAAAAACGTGGGCGCGCCCCTTCAGGACGCCGAGGTCATCGTGGCGGGCGGAAAGGGGATGAAGAAGGGGGCGAATTTCACTCTGCTGGAAGAGCTGGCCGGTCTCCTCGGAGGCTCGGTGGGAGCATCGCGGACCGCCGTCGACCTGAACTGGGCGCCCTATTCCTCCCAGGTAGGGCTGTCGGGCAAATCGGTGACGCCGAAGCTCTATATCGCCTGCGGCATCTCCGGGGCGGTGCAGCACCTCGCCGGGATGTCCGCCTCCGATACGGTGATCGCTGTCAATACCGACCCGGAGGCTCCCATCTTCCGGGTGGCGGACCTGGCCATCGTGGGCGATGTCCTTGAAGTGATTCCCGCGCTCATAGGGAGGCTGAAATCATGACGGGCACCTTTTTCGGAAACACCGACGCCCTTCGGGAGCGGTACGGAAAAATCACCCCGGAGATCCTCCGGGAGATACAGGAGGCCGCCGGAGCGAAGAACGTGGTGGCCGGGGACCCCGAGGCCCTGGAGAGCTACGCCTCTGACGAGGCGGGCATCATGTTCACCTCCATGCCGGACGCCGTGGTGAAGGGGGAGAGCGCCGAACAGGTGGCGGCAGTCATGAAGGTGGCGTCGAAGCACAGAATCCCGGTCACCCCCAGGGGTGCCGGAAGCGGCCTGGCCGGTGCTGCGGTGCCCCTCTGCGGAGGCATCGTCCTCTCCCTGGAGAAGATGAACCGCATCCTCGAGATCGACCCTGTGAACCGGGTGGCCGTGGTGGAGCCCGGCGTGGTGACCAACGAGCTGTGCAAGGCTGTGGCCGAGGAAGGGTTCCTCTATGCGGGATACCCCATGAGCACCGAGACGAGCTTCATCGGCGGCAACGTGGCCACCAACGCCGGAGGAGGCAAGGTCATCCGGTACGGCAATACCCGGCGGCACGTGCTCGGCCTTGAAGTGGTCCTCCCCACGGGAACGGTGCTGAACCTCGGAGGCAGGATCCGGAAGGACACATGGGGCTACAGCCTGATGCAGCTCATGGTCGGTTCCGAGGGAACCCTGGGCATCATCACCAAGGTCATCGTCAACCTCGAACCCAAGCCCGGGAAAACGGTGAACCTCCTGGTGGCCTTCCCGGACCTGGATACGGCGGTGGACAGCGTGGCGAAGGTGGTCCGCACGGGGATCAGCGTCATCTCCTGCGAGCTGATGGACAAGCTCTCGGTGAATATCGCCGCTTCCCACGTGAACACGGAGCTCCCCTACCAGGACAGGGCCGACGCCTTCCTCCTCATCCAGATCGAGGGAGACTCGGACGAACGGCTCGAGGAAGGGTACGAGAAGGTCGGGACCCTCTGCCTCGAGAACGGGGCGCTGGAGGTTTTCGTGGCGGAGAGCCGGACCGAGTCGGGCATGATCTGGAACATACGGCAGAACCTCGCCGAGGCCATGCGGGCCCATGATCCATACTGCTCCCTGAGCGGCGACATGGTGGTTCCCCTGTCCACCGTCCCCGAGATGGTTGAGGAGATCCGGAAAGCGGGAAAGGAACGGGGCATCACTGTGGGGATCCTCGGCCACATCGCCGACGGGAACCTGCACCCCATCATCTTCAAGCCCGCAGGCATGGAACCCATGGAATGGGCGGAGTACGCCGAGGCCTTCTACGACGACCTCACATCAGTAGCGATACGCCTCGGCGGCGTGGGCAGCGGAGAGCACGGCATCGGCTACGTGAAGATGCCCATCTTCCTCCACTCCAAGCCGGCGGAGGAAATAGAGATCATGAGAGGAATCAAGCGGTCCTTCGACCCCGACGGGATCCTGAACCCCGGGAAACTGCTCGGCAGCTGACAGGTGTTCCGGGGCCCGGATCCGGACCCCGGCCGGGGAAGTTATGAACAGGAGACACGAGAGGAGCAGGGAACGGCATGAAATCGAAGAGTGACATGGGAATTCTGGCTGTGGCCTTTGTCTGGTTCACCACCCATTTCGGCGGCGGCTTCGCCAGCGGGAGACAGCTCGTTGATTTTTTCGTATCCTACGGATGGTATGCCCTGATCACCCCCGTCCTGTCCATTGCCATCGTCACGGCGGTGCTCTACTATGCGTGGAGCTTCGCCGTAACCTACAAAACGTTCGACTACAGGGCATGGGGCAACCAGTATTTCAAACCCTTCGAGGCCATCTTCTCCAACGCCTACGAAGTCATGTACATCCTTATCCTTCTCATCGCGTCGGCGGTGGCCTTCGCCACCGGAGGCACGGTGATGAAGCAGATCCTCGGGACACCCTACGTAATGAACACGGTGATCGTGGCGGTCTTCATCTTCTTCCTGACCATCTTCGGCGCGGAGATGGTGCGGAGGGCCGCCTCCACCATGGCGGTCATCATCATTGCGGGGATGACCTTCATTTACGTGGCGAACCTCGTGACAAACTTCCCCAAGCTGCTTGAGGTCATCCGCACAGCCCCGTCCCCGAAGGGCTTTGTGGAGGCTTTCTGGGCATCCATGAAGTATGCCGGTTTCCAGGCCTGCGCCATGGGGGCCTACATCGCCGTGGCCGATGCCCTGACGACCAGGGAGGACGCCCGGAAAACATCCGTCTGGGGCTTTCTCATCAACGCGGGAGTACTCTGGCTTGCCACCGCGGGGGTGCTTCTCCACTATCCGGCCATCCTCCAGGAAAGCGTGCCCGTGCTGTACGTGGCGGCCCACGGCGGAGGCGGCGCTTTCGGCACGGCCATCGTGTCCCTCCTGATTTTCCTGGCAGTCATCTCCACCGGCGTGAGCCTCATCTTCGGCGGCGCCAGGCGCATCGTGGCCTTCTGGGGAAGAACCCGGGGCTCCTCCGTCGCCGGCGACAGGAAGGTGAACATCGCCGCATCCCTCATCTATGTCCTCATCACCTGGGGCATCGCCCTGTTCGGCCTCATCCCGCTGGTTGCCAAGGGGTACGGCTACATGGGAACCCTTTCCTTCCCGCTGCTCATCCTGCCGGTCGTCCTCATCGGCCTGCTCCGGTCGAAAGACTGGGGAAAGAACGCCTGAAAATCTTTCGGGGGAGGGGGGCACCCTGTCCTCTCTCCCCTCCTTTCCTTCCGCATCCATCCGCCCCATATTCAAAACCATCTCCGGCACAGTTCCCTTGACCTTCGGGAAAAAAGCGGGTACATTCTCTGAAGCCGGCCGGTTATAACCAGAAGAGCAGACCGGACACACCGCTGACGGGAAAGGAAGGAGAGCCGCAGTGAAAAGCAAATACCGCCTTCTGAGCGCCCTGATGATTCTTCTGTCCTGCTCGGCAGCCGCTTTTTTCTTCAGTGCCTTCGACCGTCAAATAGAAACCGTTTATGGTGACAACACCAGGGATGCCATCTTCGAAATAAAGAAAACCTTCCTCCAGCACACTGTGCAGAACCAGATCGCCAGGATCGACGCGGCAAGACAGCGCCATGCAGGCCTTGCCATCGCAAGGCTCGAAGAGAAAAGCGCCCTTCTGGAGACTTTTCCATCCGGAAACAGGGAGGAGTTCATCGCCTTTTTCCGGGAGTGCTTCCGGGACGGCACTGTCTGGACGGCCGCCCTCTGGGACCCGGCCGCCGGTGCAGTGCTCCATGACCCGAAGGGCCTGCTCCGGAAGGGGTTTCCCGGTACGCCGGACGGAGGGGAGTTCAGGGATTTTTCGGCCTGGAAGATAGTTGATTTCAGAGGGCTGCGGGCTTTTTTCGGCATTTCCCGGGCAGCGGCCGACGAGGCCGTGAAGAAAGAGATCGCCTCGGAGATTCATGCCTCCCGTTTCCCCTTCGACTCCTACATCTGGGTCAACGAGGTGGTGAACTTCGACGGCGGACTGAACTACGCCATCCGGAGAGTCCACCCGAACCTGAGGGACACGGAAGGAGCGTTTCTCTCCACCGAAACCAGGGACGTGAAGGGAAACCGTCCGTACCTGACCGAACTGGAGGGAGTGAAGAAGGACGGGCGTATTTTTTTCACTTACTTCTTCAAGAGAAAGGACAGCGAAGAAATCTCCGAAAAGCTGACCTATGCTGAGCTGTACCGGGACTACAACTGGATCATCGCCATGGGGATCCATCTCGACGACATCTTCGCATCCATCGGCGAGGCCAACGAGGAAAGCGGCACGACCTCCGGGCGCCTCATCGTTCTCTTCCTTCTTCTCATGGTCGCGCTGCTGGGAATCAGCGACCTTATCCTCCTTTTCCTCGAGGGCAAAGTCCACGGAGAATCCAGAAAGGGCCTCGAGGATGAACTGAACAGGGACCCCCTGACGGGGGCCTTCTCCCGCAGGGCCGGAGAGACGGAAATGGCACGGGCTTTCCACTCTTTCACGAAAGGTGCATTGCCGCCGGCGATTGTCCTCTTTGACATCGACCGCTTCAAGGAAGTGAATGATACCTTCGGCCACGACGCGGGGGACGCAGTACTGAAAGAGGTCGTCAAGACGGTCCTGAGAAATGTAAGAACCACCGACCGGCTTTTCCGGTGGGGCGGCGACGAATTTCTCCTGGTGGCCGAAGGACTTAAGGCGGAGAACGCCCTCCCGGTAGCCGAGAACATTGTGAAGAGGGTTTCAGAACATGCAGTCTCCGTCGGCGGATACTCCATTCCTGTCACCATCTCCGTTGGCATAGCCTTCTTCCGCGACGGTGACAGGGGATATGAAGACGCCCTGAAACGGGCGGACAGGGCGCTGTACCGGTCGAAATCAGGGGGAAGGAACCAGGCGAATATGGAAGAGTGACATCTTGACCTTTCCTGATCCGTCATGGTAGACTCATCTAACAAAGATTCGATTTCGGAGGTGAATATATCATGGAAAGAAAAGGAATAACCACAATGAAGGGAAACCCCATGACCCTTGTGGGTCCCGAATTGAAGGCCGGAGACAAGGCTCCCGACTTTACAGTGCTTGATCAGGCTATGGCCCCGAAGTCCCTGAAGGACTTCGAGGGCAAATTCAAGGTGATCTCGGTCACTCCGTCCCTGGACACTCCCGTATGCGACCTCCAGATCCACTGGTTCAACGAGGATGCGGCCAACCAGCCGGCAGACGTGGCTGTGCTGAACATTTCCATGGACCTGCCCTTCGCCATAAAGCGGTTCTGCGCCACCGGAGGCATCGACAGGGCCGAAGCCCTTTCCGACCACAGGGACGCCTCCTTCGGAACCAACTGGGGCGTGCTGATGAAGGAACTCCGGCTCCTTGCACGGTCCATCTTCGTGGTGGACAGGGAGAACGTGATCCGGTACGTCCAGATCGTCCCGGAACAGACCACGGAACCCGATTACGAAGCGGCCCTGAACGCCCTGAAATCGCTGATGTAGTACCTCTTCCCCCACCGGCAGTGAACGGCGGGACCCGGTTTTCTCCGGGTCCCGCCGTTTATTGCTTCGTTCCGGATGCCTGTCATCCTTCCGCGCCGACAAGCTTCCTGGCCAGATCCTCCAGGACCGCCGAGACGGAGGCCACTTCCTGGCTGGACCCGGCAATCCCCTCGATGATGCGGGCCTGCTCCTGGATAATTTTCAGCAGGACCTCCGTGCTTTCGTTGATCTCGTAGGTGGAGGTGCGGAAATAGTCGAGGATGTCCCTGATATGCTTCGCCGATTCCGTCGAGCGGACGGCGAGCTTTCTCACCTCGTCGGCCACCACGCCGAAGCCTTTTCCCAGCTCCCCGATCCTCGATGCCTCGATGGACGCGTTGAGGCCGAGGAGATTCGTCTGCTTTGCCACCCCTTCGATGATGCCTACCACCTGTTCGGTGCTCGCCACCCGCTCCACGGCGGTTCCGGTGATGGAGATGAGAGTCTCCCCGGCGGCGCGCATCTCCTCCATCTGGCCGTTCATTGTCTGGAGGGCGTCGGCTATCTGGCTGGTGGTGGCCCGAAGGGTTTCCGACGTTTCCCGGATGGAGTTCTGCCGCTCCACGTTTTCCGCAAGGATGACGCAGCCCACGGCTTCTCCCGAGGCGTCGAACACCGGCACGGAGTGGGCGATGTAGGGGATGCCGAAGGGAGACTCATCCTTCCCGAACTCCTTGACTATGGGCCGTTTTTCCTTCATGCACCTGCGTCCCGCTGCCCCCTCGGCCAGAACGTCCCCCGGCTTTCTGCCGAAATTCAGGGTTCTTCCCGGAACGTAGGCGATGTAAGTGTCGCCCTCGATGACGGCAAAACTCATGTCGCCGGGGATGAACCTGTGGATGATACGGGCCGCCCCCGCAAGGGCCCTCAGGGCATCCAGGCCTTCAAGTGCAGGAATTTCCCCGATTTCGTTCATAGTGACCACCTTTCTCCGGCTGCCCGTCGGGTTTTCTTTTATGTCCTATATTACAGGAACCTTTCCGCCGATAAAAGAGGATACAATAAACACCGGAAAAAAAAGAGAGAAGGAGTGGTGCCCGTGATCGCGGACATGTTCGACTGTTTCTTTTTCGACCTCGACGGCGTGCTGTACGTGGGAGGTGAGACCACGCCGGGAGCTGCGGAGAGCCTGGATACGCTCCGATGCATGGGAAAGGCCATACGGTTCCTGACGAACAACCCCACCACTCGGGTGCGGATCGCTGACCGCCTGCGGGGGCACGGCATCGCCGCCGAAATGGAAGAGATCGTCACCGCGGGCTCGGCCACGGCCAAATACCTCGCCGAGCAGGGAATCGCCCGGGCATGGATCATCGGCGAGGCGGGACTCCACAGGGAGGTGGAAATGGCGGGTATTCTGCCGGCAGGAGAAAAGGACTGCGAAGCAGTGGTCCTGGGGTGGGACGAGACCGCCACCCTCGCCATGGTCCGCCGGGCGGCCCTGACAGTCCGGAACGGGGCGCTCTTCGTGGCCACGAACATCGACCGGACATTTCCCACGGCAGAAGGCCCCGTGGCAGGGGTCGGCGCCCTGGTGGAGGCAATCCGCACAGGGTCGGGCAGGGATCCGGCAGTCGTCGGCAAACCCTATCCCCCCATGTTCGAAGAAGCCCTCGCCTCCGCGGGCCTGCCCCGGGAGCGGACCGTCATGGTGGGCGACACGCCCGAGGTGGATATCCTGGGCGCCCACCGGGCCGGCATCTCCGCCATCCTCATGGGGAACACCCATCCTTCCGTGGAGGGTGATTTCAGGCATCCCGACGGCCGCATATCCTCCCTTCCGGACCTTTTCTCACCGGAAAGAACCTGCGGCCGGTGGTCCCTTCCGAGGACGGAGTGACTATCCCTCAGGACCGCCGGGGGACCCCTTGGGGAGAAAGTCCCTCACACGGGCAGTGAAGCGGTCCAGCTCCTCTTCAAGGGTTTTCGCCAGGGGGAGAACTTCTTCAGCCGGGCATTCTTTCCGCAGGAGCTTCTCGATTTCCGCCGAGAGGGAGTGGATAGCCTCCAGACCGAGGGTGAGTGACACTCCCCTGAGCCCGTGGGCCCATTGCCGCGCGTCTTCAGCCGTTCCCTTTTCCAGGGCGGCCGCTATCCCCCTGCCGTCCCGCCCGTGCTGGTCGGCGAACTGGCTCAAAAGACCGAGAAAGAAGGGTACATCTCCTCTCACCGACCGGAGGCCCGCCCGCACATCGAGGCCGGGCAGAGCATCCAAACCCGGGGGAAGGGCGTCAGGGCACTGACCCGATGACGGCACTGCGGCGGATTCCCTTTCGGCAGCGGCCTGCCCGGAGCGAAGGCGGGGAATCCGTTCCATCAGCACCCGCAGAAGCCGGTCGGGTTCCAGAGGCTTGGACAGGTGAGCATCCATGCCCGCCTCGATGCACATTCTCCCGTCTTCCTCGAAGGCGTTGGCGGTCATGGCCACTATGGGGACCGCCTTTCCGCCGGGAAGGGCCCTGATGGCGCGGGTGGCCTGCAGGCCGTCCATCACAGGCATCTGCACGTCCATGAAGACCAGGTCGAAGGTGTCAGGCCCTTTCCTGAAGATCTCCACGGCCTCCCGCCCGTCCCCCGCCACGGTAGTCTCTATTCCCGCGTGTTTGAGGAGGGCGCAGGTTACTTCCTGGTTGGTTTTGTTATCTTCCGCGAGGAGAACATGGATCTGCGGCATGTTGTCCCTCCAGTCTCCCCAGCCTCCGCTCCCCGGCTTGAAGAACTGGTCTCCCGCACCCGCGGCGGGCAGGTCCGCAAGGGCGTCGGCCAGCCTCGAGGGAGTCACCGGTTTCGTCAGGAACCGACAATCCCCCGTTTCCTTTCCGGGAACGGCGTTGCCGAAGGGGAGGAGGAGGAGCACCTCCGGCATCCCGTCCCGCCGCAGGAGCCCTCTTTCCTCAAGGATTACCCCGGCGCCCGGCATCTCCCTTTCGAGAAAGAGGAGGTCCCAGGAGGCACCCCCCTGTCCGGACCGCTTCATTTTCTCCAGGGCGGCTGAAGTGTCCGGGGCTTCCACCGCCTGAATTCCAAGTTCCGACAGCATTCTGACGAGAACGGTACGGTCTTCCGGGGATCTGTCGGCCACGAGAGCGCGCCTGCCGATAAACGGTTCCAGGCGGTCGCTCTTCTCGGGAAGGGAAGAGGAAATCCCGAAAGGGATCTCGAAGCTGAAGGTACTGCCCTTTCCGGGCTCGCTCTCCGCCCGGATCCTGCCGTCCATCATTTCCACGAGTTTTCTGCTGATGGCGAGCCCCAGCCCCGTTCCCCCGTATTTCCTCGTCGTTGCGGCATCGCCCTGCATGAAGTCGGAGAAAAGCCGTTCCACCTGCTCCCCCGTCATGCCTATGCCCCCGTCGCTCACGGCGAACCGGACAACTGCCGAAGTATCCCGCCATTCGACCACTTCCGCCGTTATGGAGACCTCTCCCCCGTTGCTGAACTTGACGCCGTTGTCCACCAGGTTCAGCAGAACCTGGGCGAACCGGTTGCCGTCTCCCCGGAGAACGAGGGGGATGGACCGGAGATCCACCCGCAGGTTGAGCCCTTTTCTGGCCGCGTCCTCCGCCACGAGGGCGCATACCTGGTCGATGTGCCTGGAAGGCTCGAAATCCCGTATGTCAGGTTCCATGCGGTTTGCCTCGATCTTGGAAAGGTCGAGGATGTCGCTGACAAGCCGGAGAAGGTGGCGGGAGGCATCGAGAAGTCTGTCGGCGTGGTCCCGCTGGACTGTGTCCAGCGGCGAGTTTTTCAGAAGGTGGGCAAAGCCGATGACGGCGTTCAGGGGAGTGCGGATCTCGTGGCTCATGTTGGAGAGAAAGGCGCTCTTCGCCCTGTTCGCCGCCTCTGCCCGCTCCTTCAGCTCGTTTGCCCGAGCGGTCTCGTGGGTGAGCTGCTCCCTGAGCATCCTGTCCGTTGAAATGTCGATAATGTACATGATCACGTGGGTCACTCTGCCGTCCCGGTCGAAGACCGGGTGACAGTATCTCCTGTAGTAGGCGTCGTTCCTGCCCTGGGAGGTCTCCTCCTGGAAGGGCAGTCCCGTCGACACTACCTCCCGCAGAGGACAGACCCTCTCCGAAGGGGAACAGGGATCCTCCGCGCCGAAGAACAGGTCGTGGCATGTCCGGGCGCCCGGGCGGAAGACCGCCGCGGCGTCGTTCTGTATCACGAGGGAATAGTCCGATGCGTCGATGACGCAAAACGGATAAGAAAAGGATTTGAGTATGGAAGTGAGGAAGCTTCGTTCCATGTCGAGCCTTTTCATGGCATTTTCCAGGTCTGCCGTTCTGTAGGCCACGAGGTTCTCCAGGTTCTGGCGGTACAGTTCGAGGCGCTGCTCGGAATTCACCTGGAGGGTGATGTCCCTCACGGTCCCCAGACCGGCGACGGGAACCCCGCCGCTGTCGAACTCCACCTCCGCCCGCTCCTCCACCCACCGGCTCTCGTTTCCGCGGAGGATCCTGTGGCGGAGAAAATAGGGCTCTCCCCGGAGGGTTCTTGCCCATCCTTCCTTTACTGTTGTCATGTCTGAAGGATGCACCAGGGAATAAAAGGTCTCGAGCGTGACGGGACTTCCGGAAGGGACGCCGAAAATTTTGTAGGTTTCCTCGGACCACAGAATCCTGTTTCCGGGAATGTCAATCCGCCAGTGGCCTGTCCGTGCCACTTCCTGGGCCTTTTTCAGGAACAGTTCGCTCTCTTTCAGCTTCTCGAGGGCATCGAGCCGTTCCCTGTTCAGGAGGACCATCCCCGCCTTTCCTGCGACTTCGCTGAGAAAGAGAGCGTCCTCATCTCTCCGGGAACAGTCTCCATCACTGTACTCCAGCCGGAAACAGCCAAAGGTTCGCCCGCCGAAGACGATGGGGCATCGAAAGGCAGACAGGGAAAGCCCGCCGGAACGTTTTTCCTCTCCCGGAGAAGGCACCCGGGATTCTCCGCTGTTCAGGCAGATGGCAACTGATTTTATGCCCATCTCCCGTTTCAGTATTTCCGAAAGATCCGATGCAAAAAGGGAAATATCCCCCGCCGCCACGGACGGCAGCGAGTCGATGCGCCCTATGATCCTGCCGTAGAGGGCAACCCGCCCGGCAAGAGAGGACTCCGCTCCGCTCCGTCCCCGCCTGCCCCTTTCGGTGCGGGGGAAAAAACGTCCGGGAGAAATGCCCTTTCTCATGGTTTCACCTTCCCTGCGGTTCATCCGGCACGATCCTTTTCGGGGGGAAAGGAGGACCGTGCCGGAACAAGTTTCAGCTCAGCGATGCCAGAAAATACCCGACGACAATGGACACAGCCCAGAGAAGCCCCCCGAAGAGCATACCCCCCGCTCCCGCCTTTTTCACCACGGAACGGTGGAGACCGAACCCCACCATGTAGAGAGCCGCGGCCATGAACACCTTCCCCGCCGAGGCGAGGCTTTTGAAGAGGCCCGGGAAGGGAAGCACCGATGCGGCGGCCGACGCGAGAAGAAAGAGGATGATGAAGAGGGGCACCGAGAGCTTTCCCTTTTCTCCCTGCCGGAGGGAGAGGACAAAGACGATGGGGGTGATCCACAGGGTCCGGGTGAGCTTCATGATGGTGGCCGTGGAGAGGGACGCGTCCCCGAGAAAGGCGGCGGCCCCCACCACGGAACTCGTGTCGTGGATGCTGAGGGCGCACCAGATGCCGTACTGTTCAGGAGAAAGAGAGACTATTTCGGCCAGCAGCGGAAAGGCGAAGAGGGCCACGGTGTTGAGCAGAAAGACCACGCCCATGGCGACCCCGATCTCTTCGTCCCGGGCCTTCATCACCGAGGAGACGGCGGCTATGGCGCTGCCGCCGCAGATGGAGGTACCGAAGGTGATGAGTTTCATGGTATCCCCGTCGAGGCGGAAGAACCGGAGCAGGAAATACCCCAGAGAGATGATCACGCCGAGGCTCACCGCCGTCTGCCAGAATCCCTGCCCGCCCACGGAGATCACCTGCCCGATGTTCAGGCCGAAACCGAAGAGGACCACCGCAGTGTTGAGGGCGAGCTTCCGCATTTTCCCGAGGCCGGACGGAGCCGCCGACGGTACGGTGTTGCTCACCGCCGCGCCGAGAAGCAGGGCAATGCCCACCGCCCAGGTTTTCGTGGCGGGCAGGAGGGCCAGAGCCACCACGACGGCGAGAAAGAGAAGAAACGGGACGTTCGTTCGTTTCAGTTCCAAAAGTGACTACCTCCGCCCGTCCTCCGGAAACAGTTCCGGATCGAAATACTTCTGGTAGTGGAAGAGGGCGGGCACTCCTCCTGTGTGGAGGAAGAGAACCCGTTCCCCCTTTTTGCAGAATCCCTGCCCGATAAGGTCAAGCATTCCGGCGAAGGCCTTTCCGGTATACACGGGATCGAGCAGGATGGATTCCATCCGGGACAGCAGGACCACCGTCTTCGTCATGGCGGGGGTAGGCAGGGAATACCCTTCGCCCACGTAGCCGTCGAAGCACTGGATGAGGCCGCCGGGGAGAGGTTCTTCGATCCCGAGAAGGGCGGCCGTCTCGCGGGCGACCTTCTCCACGAGAGGAACCTGCAGCGAGTTCGGACGGCTGATGTTGATTCCCGCGAGGGGAATTCCCGAACGGTTTGCCCAGAGTCCCACGGCCAGGCCCGCATGGGTGCCGGAGCTGCCGCTGGTAGTAAAGACCCTGTCGAAGGAAACGCCCTTCCGGAAAGACTGGGAGAGAATCTCCTCGGCGCAGGCCACGTAGCCCAGGGCTCCCACGGCGTTTGATCCGCCGCCGGGAATGATGTAGGGTTTCCTGCCCGAAGCCCTGAGTTCCGCCGCTGTCTTTTCCATTTCGGCGGTCATGTCGGCTCCCGCGGGAACCACCCGGATGGAGTCCACTCCCATGAGCTGGAAGAGGAACATGTTTCCCGATGCTCTGTCGGAATAGGTTCCGGGGACCCGCTCCTCGATGAGAAAGTGGCATTCCATGCCCTCTTTGCGGGCTGCGGCGAGGGTGAGACGGCAGTGGTTTGACTGGGGGGCGCCGCAGGTGATGACGGCGTCAGATCCCTTCTCCAGGGCATCGGCCATGAGGAATTCGAGCTTCCTGGTCTTGTTGCCCCCGGGGAAGAACCCCAGAAAATCATCTCTTTTGATCCATATCTCGGGGCCGTCAAGATAAGCGGACAGCCTGTCGAGCCTTTCCAGGGGCGTTTCTCCTTCGGTGTACCTGCGGCGGGGAAAACGGGCGAGATTCACTTTTATCCAGCTCCTTTAATAAAAATCGAATCTGTCATAAACAGTATACCTTACGGAGGAACAAAAAGAAAAACGTCCCTCCCGGACAGCCGGGAGAGACGCCGAACGATGCTCGTACAGGAGGAGCTAGGCCGCCCCTTCCTCCAGGGTTTCCGCGAGGATATACATCTCGCCGCTTCCGCTGGAGGTCTGAAGCCGGCCCGCTATCCGGACGGGGGAGCCTTCGCCTTTTCCGCGGAGCCATTCCTGCAGGGCGGGATCGAAGACCCGGACGGGAAGGAAGCTCGTCCGCTCCACACCGTCATACCCGACGCTCGGGTGCTTCAGTGAAAATCTCAGGTAGACGCCGTTCCGGTTTCTTCCGGCCATGTCGCCCTTGGGAAGGTGGATCGAGCCGGTGACCGTGACAGAATTCTCGAAGTTCAACAAAAATCCAACTCCTTGCTCGTTATTGATCCCCCGTCATGGAGGGGTGAAGGAACGATACCACTCTTTGCCCTTTTTCGCAAATTTTTCTTTATTCCCTAAATCCGCTGGCTATTGAATGAACCCCTTCTTCCGGAGGAAGGCGGCGGCGATGTCCTCGGGATCCTCTCCCTCGTCGAAGGCCAGATTCATGGCCGCCATGGCCTGCTCGTCGATGGCTCCGCTGATCTTCTCCACCACGGGGACGAGGCCGGGGTATTTTTCCGCGAGGGGTATGGGCAGGACGAAAGCGGCGCTGTAGTCGGGGAAGAAACTTTTGTCGTCTTCCAGAAGGACAAGGTTCAGCTTTTTTATCCGGGAGTCGGTGGAGTAGGCCGCGATGACGTCCACTTCGTCCTGGGCGAGGGCCATGTACATCATGGCGTACTGCATGGGAAGCACGTCCCTGAAGGTGATGCCGTAGCGCTCCGACCAGCCGGGGTATCCGTCCAGCCGGGTGTCGAAGTTTTCATCGCCGCCCAGTTTCCATTCCGGTGCATGCTCCGCCAGGTCGGAGGCCTTTTTGAGACCGTATTTTTCGGCCCACTCCTTCTTCACGGCCATGACGTAGGTGTTGTTGAACCCCACCGGGCGGGTCCAGGTCATGTTGAAGTTCTTCTCGAAGCCTTCCTTCACCATTGCGAAGGTTTCATCCGAAGGCTTCGACTCGCCCTCGTACCGGAGAATTCCCGTGAGCTGGGTCCCCGTCCACGAGGGATAGAGGTCGATCTCGTCTGCGGCCATGGCCTGGTGGAGCACGGCGGAGCCTGCGAACTCTGTGTTGATGGTGGTATCGAGGCCTGTGTGCCCGTCGATGAGGAGCTTGGCCATCCAGGCGAGGATGATCGTCTCGTTCACGTTCTGCGAGGCGATGCGGATCGTCCCCCTGTAGTCCATGGGGTTGCCGGCCGCGAAGGCGGCGCCTGCGGATCCTGCGAAGAGAACAAGGGCGAGAACCAGTGCTGTCAGTTTTTTCATGGTGTCACTCTCCTTTTTTGAAATTCGTTTCAGTCGGTGTCATCCGCCGCCCCGTGCCTTGCGGCGAGCCGTACCGCCCGGGCGGAGGGGTTGAAATAATCCTGGGCCCTCTTGAGAATCCAGTCGGCGAAGAGGGCGAGCAGGGTCGCCGGTATGGCGCCCGCGAGAATGATCTCGTTCCTGATGGAGGAAAGGCCCGAGAAGATAAGTCTCCCCAGCCCGCCGCCGCCGATGGCCGAGGCAAGGGTTGCCGTGCCGATGGTCCAGACCATGGCCACCCGGATGCCCGCCACGAGGACGGGACGGGCCAGGGGAAGCTGGACTTTCAGCAGAATCTGGAAGTCGGTCATCCCCATCCCCCGGGCTGCCTGCACGTAGGATCTCGGAACGCTCCGGATGCCCGTGTAGGTGTTCTGGATCACCGGGAGCATGGCGTACAGGAAGAGGGCACAGACGGCGTTGTCGTTGCCGATGCCGAAGACGAAAATGAGGAACCCCAGGAGCGCCAGGCTCGGAATGGTCTGGAACACATTGGCCAGGCCGATGATGTAGGGTGCCGCCTTTTCGTTCCTCGTGAGGTATATTCCCAGGGGAACGCAGACCATGACCGTAATGCCCACGGCGATAAGGGAGATCATGATATGCTCGCCCGTGAGGTTCAGGATGCGCATATAGTTTCTTCCCACGTAGGTCATGAAAAGATCCCACAAGGGGCGCTGCTCAATCATGACTGCTTCCCCTCCTCTCTGCCGCTTCTGAGCCGCTCCACCGCCAGGCGGGCAAGGGATCCGGACGTGATGACGCCCACAAAGCGCTCGTCCTCCCCGACGACGGGGATGGAAATATCCCTGTCGGCGAGCATCTCCGCCGCGTCCCGGAGGGTGGCGTTCCCCGCGTAGAGCTTTCTTTCCCGGTAGATGCCCTTCATTACCGTCTCACCTGCGGACGCCGCCCGGCGCAGCCGTCCGAGAAGGGCCATGCCCAGCCACTGGCCGCTTTTGGGATCCACCACCTGGATGAACTCCCGGTCGTTCTCCTCCATGCGTTCCAGCACGCCGGCGGCCCCTTCCCAGGGAGCGGCCGTTCCCCAGGGCTCCTCCACGATGGACTCCGCCGGGTCGTCGGGGGACATGCGGGAGAGCCTGTCCTCGCCGATGAAGCTCCGGACGAAGTCGTTTTTCGGGGAATACTGAATGTCCTCCGCCGAGCCCTCCTGCTCCACCCTCCCCTTCCGCAGGATCACGATCCTGTCGGAGATGCGGATGGCCTCCCCCATGTCGTGGGTGACAAAGACAATGGTTTTCTTCAGATTCTTCTGGAGGGAGACCAGTTCGTTCTGGAGCACTTCCCTGCTTATGGGATCCAGGGCGCCGAAGGGTTCGTCCATGAGGATGACCTTCGGGTCCGACGCCAGGGCCCGGAGCACGCCGATCCGCTGCTTCTGTCCTCCGCTGAGCTGATCGGGAAGACGGAACCGGTATTTTTCCGGCGGAAGCCCCGCCATGGCGAGAAGCTCGTCCACCCTGGACCGGATTTTCTTCGCCGGCCACCCCAGCAGGGAGGGCACAACGGCGATATTCTCCGACACCGTCATGTGAGGGAACAGGGCAATCTCCTGCACCACGTACCCGATGCGCCTCCGGAGCTCCACGGGATCGCACCGGAGAATATCCTCCCCCTCCACGGTGATCCTTCCCGAGGTGGGATCCTCCAGCCTGTTGATCATCTTGAGGGTGGTTGTCTTTCCGCAGCCCGACGGACCGATGAGGCTGACCAGCTCGCCGCTCCGTATTTCCAGGTCCAGGCGGTCCACGGCATTGGTGCCGTCGGGATAGGTCTTCGTCACCTCTTTGAAAACCACGCCGCCCTGTGAACCTGGCAGATCACCGTTCATTCCCTTTCCCCCTTTCTCTTTGCGAGCACCTGTCCGAGAGCTTCCAGGAAGAAGGAATTGTCTTCCGCCGTTCCGACGGTCACCCGGATGGAGCGGGGAAATCCCCAGCCACCGCAGGGACGGACGATGACACCCCGCTCCAGGAGCATACGGGACACCTCCGAGGCGTCCAGGGGGAGGGTGAAGAAAATGAAATTGGTGCTCGACGGCAGGACCCGGAGCCCCATGGCCCCAAGGGAGCGGGACACCCGCTCCCGCTCCGAGACGATGGCGTCCAGGGCCTTCCGGAAGGC
>VSSQ01000616.1_pt1 | contig 20204 bp, 17 predicted proteins | sample 4763081 | NCBI WGS metagenome assembly VSSQ01 (sample SAMN12137344, study PRJNA551015) | bioreactor metagenome | isolation source: SDC9 anaerobic chlorinated ethene degrading culture | place: USA: Knoxville, Tennesee | collected 2015-01-01
GCTGGCCGGAAAGAGATATTTTCAAAAGTGCCCGCCAGCGTTTAGCCTCAACCGTTGGCAACAAGTGTAAAAAGACAGACGACCAGACAGATACTATAGTGATAATTTGAAAATAGAAAGGATTTAGCTTTTTGACAGGACAGTGCAAATTTGATTAAAATTTATTTTGTTTTTTTCTCCCCCCCCGCAAAAAAAGAAGAAAGAAACCCCACCCACATTGCACACATTGTCAAAGCCCCACGAGCCAACGCTCCAACCAAAGCTTTGCCAAAGAGTGCAATCTTGCCATCCCACCCATAACTGCTTTGGTACGATTTCACACTTCTTGTTATTTGTTAAAAAAAGTTAAAAAAACTTGATTTGCAAAAAAAACATCTATCTTTGCACCGTAAAACAATTTTAGTACAAATATCATATGAGCATTGACAGTACCAAAGAATCAATTTTAAGCGTTGCGGATAAGCTATTCAGCCGCTTTGGATTCCATAAAACCTCAATGGACGAAATTGCAAAAATTGCAAGGAAAGCCAAAGGTTCCTTATACTATCATTTTGCAAGCAAAGAGGAGCTATTTAAGGAGGTGGTATCAATAGAAATGATAAACCTGAAAAATCAGCTGTCTTCAATTGTTAACAATCCTGATTTGACTTCCTCGGAAAAGGTGAAAAAATATCTCGTTACAAGAATGGAGGTTCTCAATTCTGCTGCAAATTATCATGAAACACTAAAAGCTGATTTTTTTGAACATTTTCATTTCATTGATGATTTGCGGACTGAATTAGATGTATGGGAAAAAGAAAGCCTGAAAAAGATAATCCTACAAGGTGCTGAGAAGGGTGAATTTGCATTAATTGGAGATATTGATGTTCTGTTAGACGTTTTTATTATGGTTATAAAAGGGCTTGAGATACCATTTTTTCTACAAAACAAATATGAAAAATACGCTCCTCATTTTGATAATTTAATTGAGATATTAACTAAAGGCTTATCTCAATAATTTTTTTACGCATAACTGACTAAAAAACATTTTAAGTACAATTATAACTCAAAACAACAAAATATGAACAGATTCGCAGAAGGCATAGTGAAATTTAAATGGCTTATAATTATAGCCGTTGTAGGATTAACCGTATTCTTTAGTTATCAGACAAAAAACCTACATATAAACTCTGATATAATAAGCTCTTTGCCCGATGACGACCCTGCTGCCCGGTTGTACAAGGAGATAGGCACACAGTTTGGCGGAAACGATATGGGAATGATTGTTCTGGAAACAGATGATGTTTTTAAAGCAGAAGTCATTCAGCACATAAAGCAAATTACTGACAGCCTTAAATATACCAATGGTGTTTCAACTGTTACAAGCTTAACCAACATTCTTGATATCAAAAGCTCTGAATGGGGTATTGAAATCGGCAAGCTGGTTGATGAGTATGATTTGCCCGTTGAACAATTGCAGTTAGACAGCCTAAAAAACTATGTTTTCTCTAAAGAGATGTACAGGGGAGTTGTTGTTTCTGAGGACGGGACGGCAACCGCAATTATGTTTACACTTCTCCCTGACGAAGATAAACAGGCTGTTGCGAAAGAAATTAAGGATAAAATTGACGCATTGGATTTGCCCGAAACAATTTACTTTGGTGGGCTACCCATGATGATGAACGACATCAACGATTTGATTGTTTCGGATATTGTTTGGCTTGTTCCAATTGTTTTCATCGTAATAGCAATTATTTTATTGTTGAGTTTCAAATCTTTTAGAGGGGTATTGTTACCGTTGCTCACAGCAGGTTTGGCCGTTGTATGGACAATGGGATTGATGGCAGTAACCGGGTATGAGCTGACCATTATTTCGAATATAATTCCGGTTGTGTTGCTTGCTGTAGGAAGTGCATATACAATTCATGTAATCAATAGTATAAACCACAATAAACTTGCCGACAGAAAACAGGCATTACTTCAAGCGCTTAGATACATTATAGTTCCTGTAATACTGGCAGCAGTAACCACGGCCATCGGGTTTGTATCGTTTGTTTTTGGGGCATACCTCACCATGATAAAAGACTTCGGCATATTTACCGCCGTCGGTACACTAATAGCTTTAATACTATCGCTGTTTTTTGTTCCCGCGCTTATTTCGGGTTTATCGATGTACAGCAAAAAGACCGTCATCGAAAACGAAGAAAAGCAAACCATATTAACCCACAAGATTCTGCTGCCCTTAGTCAAATTTCTGTTTAAACATCCCAAATACACACTAACAGCTTGGGGAGTTCTGCTCATTCTGTGCATTGGTTGCATACCGTTGATAAAAACCAGTGTAAACATGGCCGACTATTTTAAGAAAGATAATCCAACAAGGGTTGCAGAGGATGTTATGCAGAAAAAATTTGGCGGCTCATTACCGGTATTTGTTGTTTTTGAAGGTGATATGCAAAGTCCGGAAGTGCTAAAAATGATGATTAGTACCGAACATTTCATGAAGGAAGACCCGAATGTTGAAATTACACAGTCGGTGGCAGACCTGATTGAACAAATGAACGATGCCATGGACGAAGGTAAAAAAATACCTGATGACAAGGCAAAAATTGTACAACTATGGTTTCTTCTCGATGGACAGGAAGTTATGCCCCAACTCGTGAATGATGACCTAACCAAAGGAATTATTCAATCGAAATTTGCATCGGTTGACAGTAAAGAAATTGAGGTGTTCACTGCAAAAATGAACCGGTTCATTGAGGATAACTCAAACGAACATTGTAAAATTGAATTGACCGGGATGCCCTCTGTGTATGTTAAGCTCAATAGTAGTTTGATAAATAGCCAGTATAACAGCTTGTTGATTGCCATTGTTATGGTTGTATTAATTGTAGGGCTGATATTGCGCTCCGCTTCAAAAGGAATTTTTGCCGCCATTCCCGTTGTTGCAACAATCATCGTGTTATTCGGGTTCATGGGAATCACTGGTATCCCCCTCGATATTGCTACTGTACTTGTGGCCAGCATTGCCTTGGGTATCGGCATCGATTATTCCATCCATGTAATTACCGGTTTCAATAAGTATTTGATAGATAACGGGGATACTGAAAAAGCCATAGAAGAAACTATATTGCATAGCGGCAAGGCGATAATTATCAATGTTATATCGGTATCAGCCGGATTTTTGGTCCTTCTGTTTTCCCAAATTGTACCCTTGCAAAACTTCGGCTTACTGGTTGCCATAAGCATGTTTGGTTCCGGGTTTGGGGCTTTAACGCTATTACCGGTTATTTTAATCCTTGTGAACCGAAAACGTAAAATAATAGCAAATAATCATTAACAATTAAAAATAAAAAGTATGAAAACCAGAATTCAAACAGCGGTAATAACCGCCATTATCGTAGCAGGAGGTGTTTTTTCTGCAAGTGCGCAAGACGCAGGTACCATCCTTAAAAAAATGGATGACGTGATGTATTCGCCTAAAGACATGACAGGCAAGAATAAAATTGTCCTGATTGACAAAAACGGGAAAGAAGAAACCCGGGAAGCAACCATTCAGCAAAAAGGGACCGACAAGCGGATGTTCCGGTTTACATCACCAGCATCACAGGCCGGCATTGCCGTATTGTCGCTTCCCAACGATGTGATGTATTTGTATTTACCTGCATTTGGAAAAGAAAGAAGAATTGCAACCAGCGCTAAAAACCAAAACTTTGCAGGTACAGATTTCTCTTATGATGATATGGAGTCTGTTCTGTTTTCGATAAAGTACACCCCTGTATTGAAAAGAACCGATGCCTCTGTTTTCGTTCTTGAACTCACTCCTAAAGGGAAATCGGATTACTCAAAAGTGATTGCACACATCAACAAGGCAAACTATTACCCCGAGCTGATGGAGTATTACGACAAAGGTGGGAATAAGGTAAAAGAAGCAAAATACACTTTCAAAAAAATAGGAAATTACTGGAATGCTCAAGAAATTGAAATGACCGACTTAAAGAAAAGCCACAAAACCAAAATGCAGATGTCGGACGTGAAGTACGACACAGGTTTAACCGATGATGATTTTACGGTGAGAAAACTGATACAATAAACAATATAAACAGGAGGTTATAATTATGAAAGCCATTGATTTAAATAATCAAATTTCTGCTTTAATCAGCAACCTAGTAAAAAGTAAAGTTTCAAGAAATTTACTTGAGCCACAATTAAAGAAGTACATGAAGCAAAAGATTCTCGATGACAAAGAGTCCAAAGCTTCAATTGTTGCAAAACAATACCAGTTTCTTGCTTTATGGTCTATGTATAAATCTTTTGTTAGAAATATGGATAAAGGAAATATTTCATCAAAAGTTACAAAAAAAATAATTAAATCGTTTCTGAACTCCGTATTATTGAGAAAAGATGTTTCAAATGAATCAAGGCAGGCATTTCAAAGTAAGTATGGAATGCTTCCTCCAACCTTTTTAACTATTTCACCAACAAAAAAATGTAATCTTAAGTGTATTGGATGTTATGCAGCATCATCCCCGTCAACAGAATCAACCTTGAACTGGACATTGCTGAACCGAATAATAGAGGATGCATATTCCAATATGGGAATGAGGTTTTTTGTAATATCGGGTGGTGAACCTTTGTTGTACAAAAGCGAAAACAGAACAATCCTGGATTTGGCAGAAAGATGGAGCGACTGCTTCTTCTTAATGTACACAAATGGTACTTTGATAAATGAAAACATTGCTTCGAGAATGGCTGATTTAGGCAATATTACTCCCGCAATCTCTATTGAAGGTTACGAAAGCGAAACTGAAGAAAGAAGAGGGAAAGGGGTTTATCAAAGAATAATTAAAGCAAAGGACAATCTTATTTCCAATGGAGTACCTTTTGGTTTATCAGTTACAGCGACTAAAAAAAATATTTCTTTATTGCTTAATGAGTCGTTTTATGATTTTTATTTCAATGAATTTGGCGCTACATATATGTGGGTTTTTCAATACATGCCTATTGGCCGGGATTTTTCGGAAGATTTGATGATTTCGTCAAGGGATAGGTTACAATTACATAAAATTCAAGATAGAATACTATCGGGTAAAGAATATTTTATTGCTGATTTCTGGAATAGTGCGCCAATGTCTAATGGGTGTATTTCTTGCGGCAGGGCTGGCGGAGGATATATTTACATTAATTGGGATGGAAATATCATGCCCTGTGTTTTTGTGCCATACTATCACGATAACATTAACACACTATATAACGCCGGCAAATCATTGTCCGATGCGTTATTCACACCCCTTTTTGTCAAAGGCAGAGCATGGCAAAAAGAATACATTGGCACAAAAGATAATCCCGGAAATCTATTAAGACCCTGTTTTTACAGAGACCATTATAAAACATTCTATGAGATTGCAAATCAAACACAGGTGCTGCCTGAAAACGAAGATGCTCAGACAGCACTTAATTCTAAAGAGTATTATGAGTTTATGTTAAAATTTGATAAAGAACTGGAAGAACTATCTTCTCCTGTTTGGGACAATTTAAAGAAAAGCCACAAAACCAAAATGCAGATGTCGGATGTAAAATATGACACAGGCCTGACCGATGATGATTTTACGGTAAGGAAGTTGAAACAGTAATTTTGCCTGTGATGATAATCAATTTTGTTTCTTCATATACGCCTGATGCCGTAATCTCTAATCTGTTTTTTACAGAAAATTATGGTGTTTTGGAACAAAATATTTTTTCAAAAAGCGGTATCCGGGAGAGAAGACGCACAAGCCTTAGAGAAAATACTAATTCAATGGGCATTGAAGCTGTTAAAAAAGTATTTCTTGATTCGCCAATACCCTTAAATGAAATAGACTTGATAATTGGCGCAACCTACACACCTTATGATACTGTCGGTACATTGGCTCATGCAGTGCAAAAGCAATTTAATATTGCCAATGCAAAATGTTTTACTGTTGATTCTGCGTGTTCTTCATTTGTAAATGCTCTTGAAATAGTTGATTGTTATTTTGTAAATAATAAAGCTAAAAAAGCATTAATTATTGTTTCAGAAAATAACAGTGTATATAATGACTATTCCGATGAAAAATCGGGTTTTCTGTGGGGCGATGGTGCAGCAGCAGTGGTTTTATCCAACGAAAGATATTCTGATGAAGACATTGAAGTGATTGATATAAATACCACCGGCTTAGGCAACATTGGCAAAAGTATAGAAGGCGTTTACCTAAAACCCGGTAATGGAGGTCTAAAAATGCCTTTTGGAAAAGATGTTTTTCAATTTGCCTGTACTTACATGATACAGGAAACAGAACAAATATTACGCAAAAACAATATTTCTGTCAATCAGTTGAATTATTTCATCCCTCATCAGGCAAATGCCAGAATTACAGATTTTGTTGCGAAAAAATTAAAATTAAACACAGCACAAATTCTTACAAATATTGAACAATTCGGCAATACCGGTTCAGCAAGTACACCAATCGTGCTATCCCAAAATATGAGAAATTTTAAACCAAACGATTTGATTGTAATTTCTGTTTTTGGAGGTGGGTATTCAAGTGGGGCTGTTTTACTTAAAAAATTATAAACAGATAAATGAGAACGCTATCAGGATATATTCTCACAAATATTTTAGGATGGAAAATTAAAGGTGAATTTCCTGTTCTTAAAAAATCGGTTGTAATATTTGCTCCCCACACGAGTTACTGGGATGGCTTTTATGGAAAGCTTTACCTGATGCAATTAGGCATAAATTACAAATTTCTTTCAAAAAAAGAGTTTTTCAAATTTCCATTGAAATACTTTTTCCAAATTTTTGGTTCAATTCCAGTAGATAACACAAAAGAATATATTGATTATGTAGCCGGATTATTTAACAACAGCACAGAGCTGCATATAGTGTTATCGCCGGAAGGACATTTGGCGAAAGTCACACGTTGGAAAAAAGGATATTACTATATGGCAAATAGAGCAAATGTTCCAATTATTGTTGGATACATTGATTATAGGAAGAAAGAAATCGGAATTAAAAAAGTGATTTGCAATCCAACAGATATTAGTATAGTTAGAAAAGAGATTGCTGAATTGTACTCTGATGTTTGCGCAAAATATCCTGAAAATTTTTCACATGAACTAAAAGTATAGAACATGAAACGGAATGTGGCATTGGTACTATCAAGCGGTGGCTCAAGGGGGCTTGCCCATATCGGCGTTATCCACGAATTGGTGAAACAAGGCTTTCAAATAACTTCTGTTTCCGGCTCATCTATTGGGACGGTTATTGGAGGGCTTTATGCTATGGGGAAATTACATGAATATACCAAGTGGGTAAGTACCTTTAACAAAATGGATGTATGGGGCTTTATGGATTTTACACTTACAACAAATGGTTTATTGAAAGGGGAACGGGTTTTTGATAAAATGAAGACTTTTATCCCCGATATGAATATTGAAGATATGCCTATTCCCTTTGCTGCCGTTGCCACTGATATACTCCACGAAAAAGAAGTCGTTTTTACAAAAGGAAGTTTTTATGAGGCTGTCAGGGCATCTGTTGCAATTCCGGCTGTTTTTACACCGGTAAAATATAACAATACCATTCTTGTTGACGGTGGTATTCTAAATCCAATTCCTATCGAACATGTACGCCGAAAAAATGGTGATATCCTAATTGTAGTGAATCTATACGGTGAGAAAAAGGTTGATATTCCAAATGAAAAAAATATCGACAATGGATATTTAAACAGGTTGATAAACCCCTTGTTAACCTTAATTTCAACGGGAGACAAGAGCAGCAAAGGATATTACTCCCTTTTAAGCAGTACGACATCGGCAATGATACAAAAAATTGCAGAATTAAACATTGAAAAACATAAACCCGATTTGGTGATAAACATTCCCCACGATTCCGCCAGCACTTTTGACTTTTACAAAGCAAAAGAACTGATAGAGTTAGGAGAAAGTGCGGCAAAAGAGGCAATCACAAATTATTAGGGAAAATCGATAAGGAAATGAATGCAACAAAAGAATATATCAATATTCACAGGCTTATAAAAGAAAGCGATTCAAAGCTGCTGAAACGCTTACCCAACTTTATGATTTATCTGATTAAACTAATTATCAGACAAAATGAGATAAATCGAATTCTTTCTGCTTATGCTGATTACGAGGGTGTTGAATTTCTGTCAAAAATAAAAGATGAACTAAACATTAAGATTGAAATTGAAGGCATGGAGAATTTACCCGAAGACGGGAAATGCTTTTTTGTAGCAAACCATCCCTTTGGTTTTGTTGACGGTCTGGTACTAACAAAAACGGTCGTCAACAAGTATGGCGATTTCCGGGCTATAGGTAACGAAGCGTTTATGCTAATACCACAATTAAAGTCAAAAATTGCTGCGGTAAATGTTTTCGGAAAGAATCCAAAGCAGTATATTCTGGAGCTGGAAAAAGTGTTTGCATACAATCTGCCCATCACTCACTTTCCTGCCGGCCTGGTTTCAAGAATAAAAGAAAGAAAAATTGAGGACAGGGATTGGCAGAAGGCTTTTATTTCTAAGGCAATTGAACATCAACGAAATGTGGTGCCAATTTTTTTCTATGGCCAAAATTCCCGTTTATTCTATTTCATCTATGTTGGAAGAAAGCTTCTGAGAATAAAATCAAACCTTGAGCTGGTTCTTTTACCTCATGAAATTTTTACCAAGAGAAACAAAACAATAAAGATGAAAATTGGAAAACCAATCACTTACCAAACATTTGACAAGTCTAAAACTCATTTTGAATGGGCTCAGCTTGTAAAGGAACAGGTTTATAATTTAAACTCATAGCAATGAAAAAAGTTTCGGCGATAATATGTGCATATAACGAAGAGAAAACCATCAAAGAGGTTATCCTGTCTGTTTCAAAGGCTGTTATAGTCAGCGAAATAGTGATTGTTAACGATGGTTCTACCGATAACACCAAGGAAATAATTGAAGCACTGAGAAAAGAAATTGAAATAACGGCCATTCATCTGGAAGAAAATAAGGGGAAAGGGTATGCAATGGCTATAGCTGTTGAGAATGCTATTTTCGACATTATGGTTTTTATTGATGCCGACCAAAGAACTATACCCTCCGGCTACATTACCCAATTGGTAGCACCCTTATTAAACAATGAGTGCGATATGGTTTTGGGTTATTCTACCGTAAATATTTTAAGTCAGGAAGTAAATCCATTAAAGATTTTAACAGGCGAAAGGGCTCTACTTAAAGAAGATATTTCACCCATACTTGATAAAATGAAGGAATCACGTTTCGGTGTCGAAACGCTCCTTTACTTCTTCTACATATCTCTGGGTAAATCCTTAAAATTCCTTCGGCTCGCCGAAATGAAGCATAACGATAAATATAAGAAAATGACTACATTAAAAGCCACAACAAGCTATATCAACGAGGGTTGGGAAATTGCCTACACAGCTATGAAGAATTATGATTTATTGCTAAAAGTTATTGAACGGCAAATAAAAAAGGGGGTTAAATTATGAGAAAAATATCAGCAATAATTTGCGCCTACAACGAGGAAAAAACGGTTAAAGAAGTGGTAACAACCGTGTACGATTACTTCTATGACGAGGTAATTGTTGTAAACGACGGCTCAACAGATGGTACAGACAAAATTTTAACCGAACTTCTGAATTTGTCCACACTTAAATATATAGCACTACCTGAGAATAAAGGGAAAGGTTATGCCATGGCAACAGGCGTTGAAAATTCAACAGGTGAGATAATCGTTTTCATAGATGCCGACTTATCCAACTTAAAGGAAGAGCATTTTGAACAGTTACTCACACCTATTTTCAACAATGAGTGCGATATGGTTTTGGGGCAGGCAACAGAAACCCTGATTAACTATAAATTCAACCCGTTCAAATCGTTTACTGGCGAAAGGGCTATGTTGAAGAAAGATATCATGCCAATTTTGGAGGAAATGAAAACCTCAAAATTCGGTGTGGAAACCTTAATCAATCTTTACTTTCAAGCACATGAAAAAAGTGTTAAATATACTATGCTTGAAGGGTTAAAGCACCCAACGAAATTTGATAAAGCCAATGGCAAATCGCAAGCAATAAAAGAATTTGTTTTGGAGGGGCATCAAATTGCATTGGCGGCGTTTAACAGCTTTAATTTGTTAACAAAAATCGTTAGAAATCAAATCAAAAAAAAATATAGATTATGAAAACAATAAATTTATTTTTTTCTATGCTTCTGCTTGTTTCCGTTTCAAGCTTAACTAATGCACAGGAAGACAACAGCCTTAAACTGACAGGAGAATTGTTAACCGATGAAAGGTTGCTGCTTAAAGACAAAAACGATTGGGCATGGAATGAAAACCGCCTAACTTTAAAATTGGACAAACGAATAGCTGGCAATTCTAAATTCTACAGCGAAGTTTGGCTGCGTAATATTGGGTTACCCACTGCTTCTCAATCGGCCGATTTATACAACAAGGGAATTGTTGACCCTTACAACCTCGAAATCAGGGAGGCGTATGTCCAGCTAAATGATTTCCTCACTAAAAATTTAGATGTAACCATTGGCCGTCAGCGAATTGTTTGGGGAACAGCCGATAAACTGAACCCTACTGATAATCTCAATCCATTGGATTTAGAAGACATTTTAGACTTTGGCCGTCGCCGGGGTTCAGATGCCATAAACCTTAATTACTATTTGAGTAACGACTTTTCATTGCAAGGCGTTTTTGTGCCGTTTTTCCAACCCGCAAATATGCCGGTGGGGGTATTTGCCACCGCATTAAACCCCACGATGGAATTACCACAAGGTATGGTGTTGAAAAGTTTTTCAGACACTGTCCTGATGCCGCGTTATAACTTGGGCGTAAGCTCTACGGCAGGTTTCAAATTTAAGGGCTTTGCAAAAGGGGTTGATTTTTCTGTAAGTTATGTTTGGGGTTATGATGGCTTGCCTTTTGTGACAAAAAACGCATTCATTCCTGTTGATTTGTCGGGCGGTATAAGCATTGCGTCAGAACTTTCGTTTGCCCGGACCCATATCATTGGAGCTGATATGGCAACAAGTATTGCCGGAATTGGATTTTGGGCTGAGGCAGCAACTTTTGTTCCCGAAAAAGATGTGATAATGACCAATGATTTATCGGCATTTTATCCAACTTCACCTGTCCCGGTAACTAAAGATTCATTGCTCTTAGACAAGACAAAACCATACCTGAAATTTGTTGTGGGTGGTGATTACAATTTTTCTGATGGTTCTTATCTTAATCTACAGTATATGCACGGATTTGTTCATGAACGTGGGGCTGAAAACCTAAATGACTATTTCTTTCTACGATACGAAAAGAAATTTTTCAATGAAAAGTTAAAAGTTGCACCTATTGGTGGAGGTTTCATTGTTACCAACTGGAATAATATAAAAGACAATTATGCCTTAGTTTATATGCCGGAAGTTTCTTATAAAGCCACAGATAATGCCGAAATAACCATATCAACTGTAATTTTTGACGGAAAAGGTGACAATCTGTTTGCTAACCTGAAAGACTACAACATGGTCATGTTTAAATTGAAATATAGTTTTTAGTGTCCTTTATTATCCCAACCCACAGTCGTAAGCACATTTGCAAACCCGCACGAGCCAACGCTCAAGCCAAAGGTTTGCAAAAGAGCTTCCGCCTCTCCAGCCCACGTAACCTCCTTTCAGGTCGGTTTTAGGATTGCCCACGCTCAAAAAAACAAAATAAATTTGTGCTTCGAGGACAAGTTATTGCAGACAAAAAATGGCTTAAATTAAATGATTAAATGACTGATAAACAAAAAGAAAGAACAAACACCAGTTGCCAACAATCTGTATATGTCATAGCCGGGTTTGAGGCTAATTGTAGGTTCATCACCCGCATCAACTTCATCTCGGTTTGACAGGAAAGTCGCCCGCAGTCGGCTACGCCACATACAGGTAACCGTTGGCAACAAGTGTAAAAAGACAGACGACCAGACAGATACAATAGTGATAAATAATAACGAAAGAAAAGATTTAGCTTTTTGACAGGACAGTGCAAATTTGATGGAAATTTATTTTGTTTTTTTCTTCCCACCCGCAAAAAAGAATAAAACCCCACCCACATTGCACACATTGCCAAAGCCCCACGAGCCAACGCTAAAACCAAAGCTTTGTCAAAGAGTGCAGCCTACCACCAGGAACTCTCGGACATTTTAGAGAATATTATCAGGCATAAAATATTGCCAACGTTTCTACAGAATTAATCCCTTATTTTGTATTTATGAAATTACTTATCGTTGAAGACGAACCGCAATTATTAAAAAGTTTGGAAGATTTTGCATCCAAAGAGGGATACCTGTATGATTCTTCCAAGGGATTTCGTACTGCTGCCGAACGCATCGCTCTATACGACTACGATTGCATTGTACTCGATATTAACCTTCCTGACGGAAATGGTTTCGATATACTTGAAACCCTGCATAAAGAAGGCAAGACAAATGGGGTCATAATACTTTCAGCACGTGATTCATTAGATGATAAACTAAAAGGGCTTGGGCTTGGAGCCGATGATTACCTAACTAAACCATTTTATTTTTCTGAGCTAAATGCCAGAATTAAGGCTATTATCCGCAGAAAACAATTTAAAACGAACAAAATCGTCCACTTTTCTAACCTGGTTTTTGAACCAGACCAACACCTCATTGGCGTAGGCAACCTTGATAACCCCATTTCATTTACTAAAAAAGAATTCGCTTTACTTAGCTATCTCATTAATAATCATAAACGGGTTCTTTCCAAGGTATCGTTGGCAGAATATATCTGGGGAGATTATGTGGATGAAGCCCAAAGTTTCGATTTCCTTTTCTCACAGATAAGGAATTTAAAACGCAAACTGAAAGAAGCCGGGGCAGACGTAGAAATAAACAATATTTATGGAATAGGTTATCAAATCAAAGAATTATGAAATTACTTTCTTACACCTCCCGCATTCAATTGCGATATTTCATGATTCTGTTTGGAATTTTTTCCATTCTGTTTTACGTTGTGCTTAACTGGAATGTACTTCGGAATGTGGACGAAGTGTTGCATAATAGAAAAATTAACCTGCTTGCTTACCTCGAAGCCAATCCTGATGCTCCATTCCAAGGAGATAACCCACTGGACGATTTTACCTTTTATGCTATAAACATAGCAACTTTTCAAAAGGGCAAAGAAACCTATACAGATACACTTGTTTATGAACCTGTGGATGATGAACTGGATGAATACAGGAAATTAACCACGTTTGTGGAAATCCACAACCAACATTACAGATTGGAGATTATAGCACCACATCTTGAAGCCGCTGAAATGATTGGCACAATTGCCTTTTTTTTGGGAATATTGCTTATTGGGTTATCTCTCTCCTTTTATTTATCGCAACGAATCATTTCACGAATAATTTGGAAGCCTTTCTATGACATGTTGGAAAAACTTCGGGGTTTTCGCCTCGACAAGCAGCGGTTACCAGAATTGTCTTCCTCTGGGATAGACGAATTCCAGATGCTAAATGAGTCCATTAATGAATTGGTCTTGAAAAATATGGAAGTATTTGATAGTCAAAAACAATTTATTGAAAATGCCTCCCATGAAATGCAAACACCGCTTGCTGTTATACAGTCACGACTGGAAGCCCTCATAGGACGGGCTGAGTTAACACAAGAGCAGGCAGAGATTGTAGAAGGACTTATTAGCTCCACCCAACGTTTAAAAAAACTAAATAAGACCCTTCTTTTACTTTCGAAAATTGAAAATCGACAGTTCCTGTTAACTGACCAGGTTGATGTAAATCAGATTATACGGCAATCAATGGAATATTATGAAGAACAGAAATCAACACTTCATATTTCAGTAACGATTGAAACAGAAGCCCAATTGACTGTACAGGGCAATATCATGCTCACGGAAATTCTTATTCAGAACCTGCTTAAAAATGCTTTTTTGCATAATACAGAAAATGGCATACTAACCATTTATGTAGGCGAAAAACAACTTGCTATTTCCAATTCAGTCCATAAAAAAGCGGGAGAAGGGGCAATGTTGGATAAAGAAAAATTGTTTAACCGTTTTTATAAGCAATCGGGAAATCCTGATTCGTGGGGTCTTGGATTGTCCATAGCAAAAAAAATTGCAGATACCAGTGGCTGGGAACTTTGTTACCGAAGTGATGAAGCCCTGCATATTTTCGAAGTGAATTTTCAATAAACAGTTCCGTTTCCCATTTTTCTACAGATTCAATGGTTTCCTTTGTAAGGTAAATCATTTAAAACTATTAGAAAATGAACAGCAAAATAATTTTAACAACAGCAATAGCACTAATTAGCACAGTGCTTTTTTCCCAAACGCCAAAAGCGTACATTACCAACTATGGCAGCGACTTTATTTCCGTTATTGACATTCAGAAAAATCAAAAAAATACAGATGTCATCACCGGGAGCAAGCCGCACGGAGTGGCTGTATCTCCTGACGGAAACTGGATTGCAGTGAGCAATGAAGGCGATAATGCAGTTTCTATCATTAGTGCATCAGACAACAAAGTTAAACAGACCATTCCCGTTGGTAAGACACCCCACCAGTTAAGTTTTAGTATTGACGGCAAGTATGTATTAACAGCAATAAACGGAGAACATAAAGTAGATGTGATTTCAACCTCAGATTGGAAACTTGTAAATTCAATTCCCGTTGGCAAAAACCCTCACATTGTGTTGCCAATGCCTGACGGAAAAACTGTATGGGTTACATCCGAAGGGGACAATAAAATTGTTAAAGTTCATCTGGACAGTATGAAAGTCGTAGCGGAAATTCCCACTTTCGGTTTTCCAAGAGTAATGACAACAACCCCTGACGGAAAATTTATTTACCTTACCCTCCGTTGGTTTCACGGGCTCGTTAAAATTGATACAGAGCAAAACAAAATTATTGCTCAAGTGCTTTTACCTCAATCCGACAAATTCGACAACGAAGGAAAAGCAGCGCACGGACTTTGCGTTGCACCTGATGGCAAAACCGTCTACCTAACAAGCCAGTTTACCAATGATGTAACGGCTATTGATGTAGCATCGAATAAAATCCTGAAAAATATTACAGCCGGGAAAAACCCGAATTGGATTGAATTTACATCTGATGGTAAATTTGCTGTGGTTAGCAACACTTCATCAAATGATGCAAGTATTATTGATGTTGCAAATTGGAAAGTGGTTGCGACTATTCCGGTTGGGAAAAACCCAAAACGTTTGTGGGTGGCAAATACGAAATAATTGTTGGTTTATGAGATGCGGGTTATTTATACTAATGCTGTTAATACAGGTATTGGCTTTTGGGCAAAAATCAGGAAGCATATCAGGCAAAGTATTAGACAGCGAAAACAATATTGTTGAATTTGTCAATGTTTTTCTTACTTCCGTTAACGATTCAAGTACCATTGTCAATGGTACGGTTACAGACAATACGGGCAGTTTTGTTTTGACCAATGTCCCCCTTGGTAAATATTTTATTCAGTTTCGGTTTATCGGATTCGTAAATCTTCAACAAACTGTATTACTTGACGATGCAAATAAAAATATAGAATTAGGAACAATAATAATGAAACAGGATGCAATCGCTTTAAACTCTGTTGAGATAAAAGCTTTTCGCAACCTAATTCAGAAAACCGATGAAGGAATTGTGGTGAACGCATCGGAAAATTTGACACAAATTGGCGGTACAGCAGCCGATTTAATGAAGAATATGCCCGGGGTTCAGGTTGATATGGAAGGAAATTTGACAATGCGAGGAAAAACCCCTTTGATAATGATAAACGGTAGGGTTTCCGGTATTGGTGGAGTGGACAGAATAACAAACTTAGAACAAATACCTGCAAGTGCCATCGAACGCATCGAAATTATTACCAACCCTTCTGCAAAATACGATGCCGATGCTGAAAGCGGAATTATAAACATTGTGCTTAAAAATAATACAAACCTTGGTACAAACGGTGCGGTAGCTTTGGGCGGCGGTTTTGGAGCACGCTATCGCTTAAACGGCTCTTTCCTTATTAGCCATAATACAAAAAAATGGGATTTAGGTTTGGCTTATGATAATTGGTTTACTACCAGAACCCGAACAGTAGACAAACAGCGTGTTCAATACGATTCTGACGATAACCATTTTCTATCACAGCCAAGGGAAGACGAACGTACCATACAAACCCAAACGGCACGGTTTAATGTGGGCTATACCCCAAATTCTAAAAACAGTTTTAAATTGGAAGGTATTTGGCTTTTTGAAGGGCAAGATAACCATGAAACCATTGTAAGCACATCAGAAACATCACTGCATGACTTCACAAGCCGCAACAGCCGATTTTCAAACGAAATAAGGCGTTTCCATACTGGAGAACTCTTGTTTAATTATACGAGAAATTTCAATCAAAACAGGGTACTTACTATTGGTGCAAGTTCGGCAATAGAATATAACCGGGAAAATACCGACATTTCAACACAGAATTTAACGGAGCAAAACAGCGGAATTGGCAGTCCTTTTTTACAAAAAACACACTTTTACGAAGATGCCAACTTGACCAATTTCACGGCAAATTATGTACATCCGGTAAAAGAAACTGGGTTAATTGAAACAGGTTATAAATCCACACTTAGGTTTATAAATGATGATTATCTTCGTTCCAACCAACAAAATAGCAATTTTATTACTGATCAATCTCACTCCGATATTTTCAAATTCAACGAACAAATTCATGCCCTTTATCTGCAATACACAGGCTGGACAGGTACACAACAAGAACCGGTCTGGAAATACCAATTCGGCATCAGACCCGAACAGGTTTGGAACACAGGCGATAATGTCCAATCATCGTACAACTTTTCAAACAATTATTTTCAACTTTATCCGTCGGCATCGTTAATTTATTATACACCCAAAAGAAATTCGTTCAAACTCGCTTACAGCAAACGGATTAACAGACCTTCAATCGGCGATTATAGTCCATTTATTGATATTACCGATTCGTTGAACGTATGGTCGGGCAATCCCGATATTCTGCCTGAAATTTCACACTCATTAGAATTAACACAAAATCAAACCTTTAAAAAGGCAAGCCTTACGACTTCCTTGTTTTACCGCCTGACGAGCAACAGTATTTTCCCTTATACCACTATCGACAGTAGCGGGGTCAGCACCACAAGGCCTGAAAATTTTGGCAATTCTTCCACTTATGGGGCAGAAGCTTTTTTTACTTATAACCCGTTTAATTTTTGGAAAATAAATCTTGATGCATCAATATACGAACAAAGAATTGAACCAAGTGCCAAATTGCAAAATGCCTCGAAAAATTTGTTGTCAGGATACGCTAAATTCATCAACAATTTTGATGTTTGGAAAAACGGCAGGTTTCAAATCACCGCTAATTATACATCGCCCATTGTCATTCCACAAGGCATTATAAAGGAAGTTTATTTTATTGACCTTGGGTTTCAGCAAAAAATATTAAAAGGACAAGGGCGTTTGGCTTTGACAGTAACCGACATATTTGATACACAACGCAGTGAATCCACTGTTTCTGGCAGCAATTTTGAATATACGCACTATCGGAAAGTAGATACAAGGGCAGTTATGCTGATTTTTGCTTATACATTCCGGTCGGAATTTAAAGAAAAACTCTTAGAAAATAAGTTTAAAAACGAATGATATGAAAACTCCAATGATTGTTTTTTTTGCACTTATCTGCATTATGGCTTACAGCAATACTCTAAAGAATAAAACTGTTGAGAATCTAACTTCTATTACCATTACAGTTAAAGACACCCTTATCAGCTTTGAAAATGAATTACCGGAAGAATTACCTTCGGGTTGGTCTCAATTCTATACCGGACAAGGCGGTACCGATTGGAAAGTATTGGATGACCAGGGAAATAAAGTATTGGGCCAACTGTACACCGACAATCCCAACGGCCATTTTAATGTAATTATTCACGATGAAATTTCAGCCAAAGACATGGAACTCACTGTTCGGCTAAAAGGAGTTACGGGCAATCACGACCAGGGAGGTGGCTTTGTTTGGCGATTTACGGATAAAAATAACTATTATGTGGTGCGTGCCAATCCGCTTGAAGACAATGTGGTATTGTATAAAGTGGAGAATGGCAAACGCACCGACCTGCCATTGGTGGGTAAAGGAAAGACCTATGGCGTGGATGTACCATCGTTGGGTACAGGATGGAATACTTTGAAATTGTTGGTAAAAGACGATTTGTTTACGGTATTTCTTAACGGAAAAGAGATTTTTAAAGTGCAGGACAAAACTTTTACTAATGCCGGCAAAGTGGGTTTTTGGACAAAAGCGGATGCGGTTACTTACTTTGACGATTTGAAAATTCAAATTAAATAATTGTTAGTTTTTTGTTCATCAGGAAAAACTTAATTAATTATCCTAAATTATTGATAATCTGAAAAATTTAAAAAATGAATATGCGTATTGCACTTTTTGCCACTTTTTTATTGATTGCTCGGGTATCATTCTCGCAAATCAGCATTGAAGCAGACTTGATGTTAAATCCTGAAAATATTATCAGGTTAACTTACAACCAAAACGACAGAATTAAAGCAGCCTACTACGAATTGGAATCGGCAAAGAGCAATTTTAAGTTATTTGAAAGTGAATACACCCAGTTTAACCCATTAATAGTTGCTCCAAAATTTAGTGCAAACTCAGATGGTGACTATGCTTCTGATATGACTGCAGGGATGAAAAAAGATTTCTTTGACGGTTCGTCAATTGGTGTGGCGTTGGGAACTTATAACGACTGGGAGCAAAACACGGGTCACGGCACGATAAATTTCATTGAAACAGAAATTGGCTTTCCGCTTTTTTCTTCTTCCAGAACATTGGAAAGAATTATAAAAAGGACATTTGAGGAAAACGAGCTTTATACAAAAAACCTCGATTATGTTGATGCTGTTCGAGAAAATATCCTCAACGCTCTGGAACAATATTATGACCTGGTCCCAAGAATTAAAATATATGAAATGCTGATTGAATACCGCAAAGAATTAATTAACCTATTAGAGGAAGATAGTATTCCCAGTACAAATTCAGACCGGGAACAAATTAGTGGCGAAATAACAAACCTGAATTCAAAAATTACTGGTTGGGAGATTACACTATACTCGTTGCAGCTCCAAATGCAACGTTATATGAATGTTCTACAGATTCAGTTAGACCAATTAATGAAAATTGAAATAAATTTTAACGAACCCGGCTATGTTGGTAAATACTACATCGACGAAATTACTGATAGCATTTTTAACAAAGCCTTAAATAATGACACCGAATTTAAAGTATTGGGTATTATTAAAAAAAATGCCGAAGAAAAAAAGAGGCTGGCAGAAAAAGGAAAGTGGGATATCTATGCAACTACAGGGGGCAGGTATAATTTTTATGAATTAACTGGCAATGAGAGACAGGGCAATTTTTTTGTGGCTGATGCAGGTATTAAAATCAAGATAAACGACCCAAAAGTACTTAGGCACACCATAGCAAAAGCTCAGGCCGATATTAATGCTATTGATTACACTATTGCCGACCGCAGAAAACTAATTAAGTCAGATATTCTTCAGCTTAAAGATGCACTTACCAAGAAAAAAGAGCAAATGATTAGTACAGCGACCAGTTTGCAATCGTGGAAACGCATTTATACAACAAAAAAAGAATCGTATTTGCTACAAACAGAAAGTATTGACAATTATATCCAGGCATTCAGGTCACTGGTATCAACGCATGAAACATTGTTACAACTGGAAAATAATTATTTAGACTTAATTAGAGATTTAGACTATGTATGCGGTGAGTATTTTGCTGTAATTAACTTGACTAATTAGCCATCCCACAGTCGTAAGCACATCCCGCAAACCGCTCAAAGCCAAACCAAATCCAAAGTTTGCGGGAAGAGCTTCCGCCTCTCCTGCCCGAGTAACCGCCTTTCAGGACGGTTTTAGGATTGCCCACGCTCAAAAAAACAAAATAAATTTGTACTTTGTGGATAGGTTGGTGCAGATTAACAATGACAAGAAAATAAAAGCTAAATAAATGACAAACCGACAGATATGAATGAACACCAGTTGCCAACAAATAAGACTTAAACGCAGTCGCTGAGTAAAAAGCAAAAATCGCAGCCG
>VSSQ01000617.1_pt1 | contig 20198 bp, 19 predicted proteins | sample 4763081 | NCBI WGS metagenome assembly VSSQ01 (sample SAMN12137344, study PRJNA551015) | bioreactor metagenome | isolation source: SDC9 anaerobic chlorinated ethene degrading culture | place: USA: Knoxville, Tennesee | collected 2015-01-01
GAGGAACGATAAATGGAGGGACTTTTATTCCCGATTATTATGCTGACCGTCACCCTTGTGGGTGGCGGTCTTTTGCTTTTGTTCCTGAAAACGGCGAAGAAAGGGCCGGTGTCGGACGAAACAGCAGTCGCCGTTCAGACCGCACAGCAGTTTATCAACGTGCGGGATGTAAAGGACAAATACCTGTATACCAAGGATGGCTTGGTGCTGGTTTATCTGCGTGTCCATGCAATCAGCATTGATTTATACAGCAAAGCTGAAAAAAACAATCTGATCAAGCAAATCACCGCCGAGCTTTCGGACATTCAGTACCCATTCAAATTTATGGCAGTGAGCCGTCCAGTGGATATTTCCCCCTTGATTTCCGATATGCAGGGGATGTTAAAGACCGCCGATGATAAGCGAAAAGAGCTTTTGCGGCAGGAGATCTTACAGATGAGCAGCTTTGCCCTGTCCGGTGAAATTGTCGAGCGCCAGTTTTATATTTCCCTTTGGGATCGCTATGAGGACGGCGTGGAAAAGGATTTGCTCAAACGGGCATCCCTGCTGGCGGAGAAGTTTACCACCAATGGAGTCGGCTGTGACATATTGATGGAAAAGGAAATCGTGCGGCTTTTGAACCTTGTCAACAACCCCTCCTATACCCATTTAGAAGATACAGACTTTGAGGCCGGTATGCCCATGTTAAAGGAGGACATCTATGCCTAAAAAACAAATAGTACAAGAAAGAGATATTACAAATGCCGCCCTGCTCAATGTGATTACCCCCGTGGGGCTGGAATTTACTAAGAACAGCCTTTCTGTGGGGGAAAATCTCGGTAAGATTTACGGCCTGATTCGCTATCCGCAAAAAGTGGAAACGGAGTGGCTTTCTAAAATAACCAATATCCCATCAACCATTGTATCCATTGGCTTTAAGCCGGTGGACAATGCCACCCTCATCAATGCCATCTCCCGAAGTGTGGTGCAGCAAAGAGGACTGGCGGAGGGCGCCAAAGACCCTCTATCTCGTCAGCGTGCGGAAAAAGCCGCCGAGGATGGCGAAAAAATCATCATGCAGATTGACCGTGAAGGGGAAACTGTGGGTCTGATGAGTGTATCCGTCATGCCCATTGCAAAGGACGAACGCACCTTCAAAAAGGTATGCCGCCGTGCGGAGAGTATCATAAGCGTTCTCAAATGCAAAATGCGGGTCATCCCAAATCTGCAAAAGGAGTGCTTTCAACACCTTTCCCCATCTTTTCCCACCAATGGGAAGATTGAAAGCATCCTGCAAAAAATTGTGCCGCTGTCCACCTTTGTGGGCGGCTTTCCTTTTGCCAGCTCCGGTTTTAATGATGGGGAGGGTTACTACCTTGCACTGGATTCTAGCGGCAGCCTTGTTATCGTGGACATCTGGCGGCGCGGCAGCGATAGGACAAACAGCAACTTTGTCATTATGGGTAATTCTGGCGTAGGCAAAAGCACCGCCATCAAACATATCATCATGTCAGAGTACATGAAAGGCACAAAAATTATTGCCTTAGATCCGGAAAGTGAATATAAAGACCTCTGCTATAATCTCGGCTGCGGCGGCGATTGGGTCAACGCTGTGGGTGGCGCCGGTGGCCGTTTTAATCCCCTTCAGGTCCGTCCGTCCCCCCGTGATGACGAGCAGGAAAATGAAGCTGACCGGCTGTACCGTGATGAAGGCTATGGCATGAATGACCTGGCCCTCCACATGAAGAACCTTGAAATCTTCTTCAGCCTTTACATTCCGTCGCTGACCGATATGCAAAAGGCAGTTCTTAAAAAGAGCCTTGTGGAGCTGTACCGGAATTTCAACATCACATGGGACACCGATGTGGCGGCACTTTCGCCGGAGGACTTTCCCATCTTTTCCGACCTGTATAAGCTGGTAAAGGAAAAAGCGGATACGGAACAGGACAGACAGGCTTATGCCGACCTCTCCCTGCTGCTTTATGATATTGCCGAAGGCTCCGACAGCTTTATTTGGAACGGCCACACTACCATTAAAAGTGAAAGCCGGTTTGTTTGTCTGGACACCAATGCCCTGCAAGGAACCAGCGACAACATCAAGAGAACGCAATATTTTAATCTTTTGACCTACTGCTGGGAGCAGATGAGCCGAAACCGGGATGAACGGGTGCTTTTGATTTGCGACGAGGCATATTTGATGATCGACCAAAAAGTGCCGCAATCCCTTGTTTATCTGAGAAATGCCATGAAACGTGCAAGGAAATACGAGTCTGCCTTGGTCATTATCTCCCATAGCGTTATCGACTTCTTATCTGAGAGCATCAAGCAGTATGGGCAGGCACTTCTTGACATCCCGTGCTATAAGCTACTGATGGGAACAGACGGCCCTAACCTCAAGGAAACAGCCAAGCTCTATGACCTCACCGAAGCCGAACAGGAACTTTTGCTGGCTCGGAAGCGTGGACACGCCCTCTTTATGGTAGGGGCGAAACGCCTGCACATCAACTTTGAGATTTCTGACTACAAGATGATGTATATGGGTAAGGCGGGTGGTCGCTGATGGCAGTAGACCCATTGACCGCCAAGATTTTGGCGCAGATAGCGGCACAGGCCGTAACGAATGAGCAGGCGCGGAAGCGCCTGCTCATTCTCATCTTAGGTCCGGCAGTTGCTTTTTTTATGCTCATCGCCTTAATCCTCTACCTGATTACCAGTCCCTTTTCTGTACTGGCGCAGTGGCTGATTGGTGATGAATTGTCAGTGGTGGAGGATTTTCAAAAGGAGTATGGCTACAATCAGACCTTGGGTATTTACGAGCAGGATTATATGGAGGGCATCGGGCAGTCCTACGAGGGGGTTGTGTTTACCGACGGCGGCATGGAGGTGGTTTATTACAACCAGCTTGATGAACGCTGGGCGAATGTTATGTACGGCCAGTCAAGCACCATTGGCGAGGCCGGATGCGGCCCTACCTCCATGTCCATTGTGATTTCCACATTGACCGGAACGGCGCATGACCCGGTTGAATTGTCAAATTGGTCTGTAAAAAACGGACACCGCTGTGAGGGCAATGGGTCCTACCACAGCCTGATACCGGCCGCCGCCGAGGGGTACGGACTATCCTGCGAGGGAGATTTGTCCGTACAGGACATTGTGGATGCTCTATCCGGTGGCAAGCTGGTGGTCGCCATAATGAGTAAGGGGCATTTTACCACAGGGGGACATTTTATTGTTCTACGGGGCGTGACCGCCGAGGGCAAAATCCTTGTGGCAGACCCCGCCAGCCATAGGCGTAGCAATCAGGAGTGGGATCTGTCGCTGATTATGAACGAAGCCCGGAAAGGCGCCGCCGCAGGAGGCCCATTTTGGGCGATTGGAAACTGACAAGGAGGCAAAAACATGATTTTATATCTTTCATCTACACAGCATACCAATCTGCTGGACTTTACCGGTTGGTACAATGCTGAAAGTGAAATGCCCATCAAAAAAATGGTGGGTAATTTTGTTCTGAAACAATTTATCGTCTATGATATGCGAAACTTTTCCCATGTGACCGAAGTGGTTCTGGATCGCATTGCCTTTGGGGATAGCGACGAAGAATTTGTTCAGGCCATAGAAGAATTTCTGACCATGTATAATCCCCGTATCAGCGTAATCTGCGAGGGGCTTTTACAAGATAGCTCTTTGTTCCGTTCTCTGCTGGAAAGCGGTGTGGGCAATATTGTCTGCTCTACTGATATTACGGAAATCCAACGTGAGATTTTAGAGTGCCTGAGCGAACAGGGCATGGTTCGTTATGCTGCCAAGGAGCGCACGAAAAAAGCAGGCGGCAGGAAAACCTATCGCTTTGACTGCCAGAATGTCCATGTCGCCGTGCTTTCCTCACAGCCGAGAATGGGAGCAACCACAACAGCAATCGGTCTTTGTGCATGGCTGGCGGCGGTGGGGGCTTGTGTCAGCTATGTGGAGGAAAATGAAAGCGGTATTTTATCTGCCATGGCTGCCGCCTACGAGATGGAACCGGCTGGCGATGGCTGGCGGCTGGATGGTGTCCGGTACGGTACTGTGCCAGCGGCAGAACCGGTGAATTTTATCATCCATGACTTTGGCTATCAGTCAAATCCAAATAAAAAGGCGAATGATGCGGGTCTGCTGCTCATCGTATGCGGCACAAAGCCCTATGAGCTGCCCAACTCCATGCGGCTTTTGAAACGGTTGGATACCGCAGATGCCTATGTACTCTGCCCCTTTACCCATGAAACGGTCAGGAGCGACTATGCGGCTATTCTGCAAAGTGATTTTCACAAGGTATTGTTCTTGGACTATCAGCCTGAACCTACGGACGGCATGAGCAATTCCAAGCAGTACAAAACGATGATGACAAAATATATCGCCGGGGCATAGCGCCCCGGCGTAAGGAGGATTTTGATGATGACCAAGCAAGCGGAATTGAAAAAACAAGCCTATACCAGCCATTTGAAAAGCCGTGCGCTTTCAGTGCTGATTTATCTGATTGACCGTTCCAATAAAGACCTGTCCTGTTTTCCGGCCATTCCGACCATGGCCGAGCAACTTCATATTTCTGTTTCCACTGTAAAGCGTGCCCTCAAGGAGCTGGCTGACGCAGGCTATATCCAAAAGGAAGCACGTTTCCGTGAGAGAAACCGTGGGCAAAGCTCTAACTTATATATCCTGCTTTTTGTGGAGCAGACGCCTGCCCCCGACAATGATAACACCCTCAAAGATGAGGATTACATAGAAGCTGTCACTTTTGCACCCAAGACAGGTGAAGCCAATACAGAGATCGCCCATATTACCTTTGACACCTTGAAAAGTGAAAAGCATGAGAGAGAAATTTTCGAAGTGGCAGGAACTAAGACGCTCTCGATTACACATTCAGCCATAAAAAAGGCAAGCACCCCCGTTCAATTCGAAGCATTGAGAAAACTGACGTTGCATCGGTTTATAGAAAAAGCGAGAGAAACAGCAGGACAATTTTCGCCATACCTTATATCTGATTTTAAGTGGCCGGGGGTGGGGGTCATTTTGCAGCCCCCTTGAACTACTCAGGTGAACTGATATAAAAAGCGGAAAATATATTTGCATAAAACTTCTGCAAAACATTCATGGATGGAAAATGCCTGTCATTTTTTTTGGAGTATTTTCTGAAATCCGTAGAATGATGCTGTGCCTAAGATGTTAACAACCTCTGTTTCTGTGAGGTTCACGTCATTTCTTAGCCACTTTAAAAAAGCTGCGATTATGCCTGCAACATAAAACTCTGCATATAGCTCAAATTCATCCTTTGACATATTCACCCCGTTAGATAATGTTTCTATTGCCACACTTTTAACAATATCTTTGATTTCTTCCCAGAAAAAAGCATAGGATGGCATTTTGGCAATATGCCGATAAAGATCAATATCACGTTGAATCATTGTATTGAGTGATTGGAATAAAGCTAAAACATCAAAAGAACGATCAAAAAAATCATTTTTTTCTAATATCAAAAGAAAATCATTTATAAGACTTTTATAAAATTCATCCATGATTGCCTCTGGAGAATCATAGTGGAGGTAAAAGGTCTTTCGGTCAATATTCGCTCGATTAGCAATCTCCGTAACAGTAATTTTCGGGGAATTATTATCTTTTAATATTGAAAAAAAAGCTTCCCGAATTGCAGTTTTTGTTTTTGTAATTCTTCTATCTTGAGCCATAAAAACCTCACTTTCATTAAATGTGTGGAATATTCAACAGTAGTCTATATGCTGGCAATTGATTATGTGTGTACGGATGATTATAATACATATATATAGAAAAATCAACACATGAGGAATAAAAGGAGGTGATTTTTTCGTATTATGGTTTTAAAAGAATATGAACCATTCATTGAAAATGCTATTAAGCAGCTGTGTGTAAATTCACGTTTTCTGCAAACGACCAAATATAATCAGCATGGAAAAACAAGCATATATGAACACAGTATTGCCGTAGCATACACGAGTTGTTGGATTGCATGTAGACTTCATTTTAACGTGGATTATGTATCAATAATCAGAGGAGCTTTGCTTCACGATTACTTTCTATATGATTGGCATGACAGAAATAACGGATATCATCTGCATGCCTTTTCACATCCTCGAAGAGCCTTGCAGAATGCTTGTGAGGATTTTGAACTGACACCAAAAGAAGAAAATATTATTCTTCGGCATATGTTTCCGTTGACACCCATACCCCCGTATTATCTGGAAAGCTGGATTGTATGTGTTGCGGATAAATTCTGTGCTCTGAAGGAGACATTGCGAATGAATGATATACAGCTAAAAAAATGTATAGGAGCATATCAGTATGATTTTAAGTGAATTATTCATTTGTTTTTTTTTCTATAGCTTAATTGGATGGCTTTATGAATCTCTCGTTTGCTCGATTTTTGGAGAGCGGAGATTTATAAACCGTGGATTTTTACTTGGGCCATATTGTCCCATTTATGGAACCGGCGCAATTTTATGTTGGATTGTATTAAAAGAAAATACCAATATTTTTGCGGTTTTTGCGATTGCGGCTGTTTTATGTTGTACTGTAGAATACATTACTTCTTTTTGCATGGAAAGAGTTTTTCATGCAAAATGGTGGGATTATAGCAATCTGCCTTTTCAGCTACATGGGCGTATTTGCTTGTATGGCGGTATTATTTTTGGCGGTGGGGTTGTAGTTATCAAATTTTTCGTACAACCAACTTTTATGCAGCTTACCGCTTTATTAAACGAAAGTCTGTTGAATGGATTAGCTATTATTCTTTTTACCGTTATAGGAATTGATATGGTTCTTACACTTGGAAGCTGGAAAGGACTTAATGAGCATCTGAGTATACTCCATAATACAATTTATGATAAAGCAGATGGAACTTTCTCTAAGCTCACGGACCGGTTTTGGGATACATCTATTTCATCTGTTGTTGAAAAAGGACATGGGCTTTTTATTAGAGTTCAAAATATAAATGTGAAACTAGAACCAAACGAATTGCGTTTTTTTCGGGCATTCCCCAACATCCATATCCCTGCTTATGAGGAAATTCTAAAGAGGTTGCGGATAAAAGAAAAGATCAAAATGAATTCTGCAAAGGAATTACATCAGAAACCAGACGTTTCTCCTGATATCAGTGCTGAGGATGTGATTTAGTATAAATAATAGAATAAGGTGATTTGAAAAATATGGATCAGATTAGTTTACCAAACCATTTGGCAATTATTGTTGATGGTAACAGACGATGGGCGAGAAAACATAACATGCCTGCATTTATGGGACATAAGCATGGATTTGAACGCTTAGAAAAAGTAATTGATTATGCAATAAAGTTAGCTATCCCGTATATAAGTCTTTTTGTATTTTCTACTGAGAATTTTAAAAGAGATGCTAAGGAAGTTGACTACCTGATGGAGCTGTTTTGCGGGAATTTTTCTAAGATGGCTACGAAAATGAAAAAAGAAAATATAAAGACTGTTTTTTCCGGAAGAAGAGTTGGTCTTGTTCCTTCTGTAATAAATGCGATGGATTATTTATCCTCTGAAACGGAGGATTGTACAGGAACAACCGTTAACTTTTGCCTTAATTACGGGGGAAAAGCGGAAATTGTTGATGCCTGCAAAGCAATTGTCGTAAAAATAAACGAAAAAGTTTTACAAATAGAAGATATTAATGAATCAACTTTTACTCGATACCTCTATACCGATTTTCCGCCGGTAGATTTGCTGGTACGTACAAGCGGAGAAACCCGTATCAGCAATTTTATGCTGTGGCAGCTTGCTTATTCAGAAATGTATTTTACCGATGTTCTTTTTCCTGATTTTGATGAGGATTGCTTTAATGAAGCACTCAGAGCATATCAATGCCGTACTCGTCGTTTTGGCGGAGATTCTCTCAAATAATGGAGGGCTTTTTTATAAATATCTTTGATTTGTTACAGTTTAAAGTAGAAAGGAGAGATTAGTTTTGAAAAAAGGAGTGTACACTGGTTTTTTAAACGGAAATTCCAGCGCAAAAAAACAAATCGGACTAATGGTGGAATTAAAATGACCAAGGATGGGTTTACGACAAATGGTGTGGGTTTAGTTTTAGAGGGCGGAGCACTTCGAGGAATATTTACGGCCGGGGTATTAGACTTTTTCATGGAACAAGGGTTGAAATTTCCTTATGTGGTTGGAGTATCTGCGGGAGCCTGCAATTTACTGGGATATGCTGCACATCAAATTGGCTATACGAAAAATTGTATGATTCAAAGAGATGCTAAAAATCAGTATTTTGGTGTAAATCAACTGTTACATGCTAAAACCATTATTAATTTAGACCGCATTTTCTATGAGTATCCATACAATCAGCTTCCCTTTAATTTTCAAGCATTTTTTAATTCCGGAATCCGGACAGAATTCGTTGTTACAAATTGCACTACCGGAAAGGCGGAATATCTTAATGAAAACAGCAATGAACATCGGCTTGGAACCTTGGGCAAAGCCTCCGCCAGTGTACCGTTATTTTCCAAGATGGTAGAACTGGATGAAAAGAAATATCTGGATGGAGGCTTAGCAGACTCGATACCCATTGAGCGCGCAATTACACAAGGTTTTCTCAAAAATGTGGTTATTTTAACTCGCAGTCGTGGAGTGATACCGAAAATGAATTCATACCAGCGTATATTGTATCAAACATTTTACAAGGATTTCCCCAAATTGATGGAAACAATATTGAATCGGCCAACAAAGTATGAAAGGCAGCTTGCATTATTAGATTGTCTTCAAGAAGATGAAAAGGTATTTGTAATACGCCCCGAACTTCCCGAAATCAAACGGTTTGAAACAGATCCTGACACGCTGGAAACGTATTATCAACATGGCTTACAGATTGCAAAATCGCGCTGGGAAGAACTGCAAGCTTATTTATTTCATTCAGCTCCAACTTCCCAATTAACAGAAAGCTGAGCTTAATATTGGTTAGATAAAAGTATATTTTGCAAAGGAGAATTTAAGATGAATTTTAGTGATAAGGCAAAAGCCTTTGGATTTGATCAAGCGATTAATTATTTGGAAAAGGATCCGGCAACAAACATTCCTAAACTTGCAGGGCTGGTGGATCGTTTCCTTCCAAAAGAGGAATTTGCCGAACAGCGCAAGGCTGTTATGTCGGCAATTGAAAAAAAAGACAATTGGTATCAGCTAATTATGAAAATGTATGAGTTGGACGCAGGTACAAGAGTTACCTTCTTCCGCAATTTCATCCTGAATGAGAATTTCTTTGGCTGGCCGGAACAGGAGAGAAACCGTGAAAAATATGGTTGTAATATTCCATGGGCTATCCTATTAGATCCTACTTCTGCATGCAATCTAAAATGCACTGGATGCTGGGCAGCTGAATATGGGCATAAACTCAATCTTTCTTTTGAGGATATAGACTCCATTATTGAGCAGGGCAAGGCATTAGGTACATATCTCTATATCTATACCGGAGGCGAACCTTTAGTTCGGAAACAGGATTTAATACGCTTATGTGAAAAACACGCTGATTGTATGTTTTTGTGCTTTACAAATTCAACGCTGATTGATGAGGATTTTTGTAAGGAACTGCTGCGAGTAAAGAACTTCATACCCTCAATCAGTTTAGAAGGCTTTGAGGAGGCAAATGACAGCCGCCGTGGAGAAGGGGTTTACTCCAAGGTAATGCATGCCATGCAGTTGCTTAAAGACCACAAGCTGCCGTTTGGGGTTTCCGTTTGCTATACCAGTGTCAACTGGAATGATGTTACCAGTGAGGAATTCTATGACAAGATCATCGATATGGGAGCTCTTTTTGTATGGTTCTTTCATTATATGCCGGTAGGACAGGGTGCTGTTTCTGAACTGATGGTCACTCCTGAGCAGCGTATAGAATTATGCAAGCGTATCCGAGAATTTCGTAGAACAAAAGCCATCTTTGCCATGGATTTTCAAAACGATGCGCAATATGTTGGGGGCTGCATTGCAGGTGGGCGGCGCTATCTTCATATCAATGCTGCGGGAGATGTTGATCCTTGCGTATTTATCCATTACTCCAATGCTAATATTCATAATTGCACCTTGCTGGAAGCTCTACAATCCCCTATTTTTATGGCCTACCATGACAGTCAGCCGTTCAATGAGAATATGCTGCGTCCCTGCCCGATGCTGGAAAACCCCGAGCTTCTGCCTGAAATAGTTAAAAAGACAGGAGCACACTCAACGGATCCTCAATCACCGGAAAGTGCGGAGGAACTGTGTGCCCGGACGATAGATTATGCTGAACGCTGGACACCGGTAGCGGAACAGCTTTGGCATGATGGTACTTCCTGTGCGGGTTGTTCACAGTGTGGGGGTGAAAGGGGTTGATGATGTGTCTTATCAGATTATTACGGATGCTACGGCCGATATGGACTGGAGTCTATGGGACGTATGCGTAATTCCAATGGAAGTACGTCTCAACAATCTTACCTATGTTCATGGACCCAATGGTACGATCGGCATCCCTGATTTCTATAAGGCACAACAAGCCGGAGCAGAAACCGGTACGTCGCAGATTTCTCCCTATGAATTTAACAGGGTATTTGAAAAGTATTTGTCGCAGGGAATGGACATTTTATATTTGGGGTTCTCCTCCGGTATGTCCGGAACATTTCAGAATTCCTGTTTAACTGTTGATGAATTAATGAAACAGTATCCAGAAAGACGCATCATATGTGTTGACACGCTGGCTGCCTCCGTGATGGAAGGGTATCTTGTATATGAAGCTGCCAGAAAAAAAGCAGAGGGAATTGCCTTAGAAGATCTTGCGGATTGGGTAAAAGCATTGCGAAAACAAGCCTATTGTCGGTTTGTAGTAGACGATTTGAACACGCTGAAACGAGGAGGCCGTATCTCATCGGCTAACGCTTTTGTAGGTACGACCCTCCAGATCAAACCGATTTTAAAAATAAATGAAAAAGGTTGTTTACAAATGATCGACAAAAAACGCGGGAGAAAAAAATCGATCAACGACTTATTAAATTACTATCATACCAATAGTATGAAATCTATTGGTGGGGTTGTTGTCATAGGGCACGGGAATTGTCTGGAAGACGCAGAAACACTCAGAGATGCTATTCAAGAGCAATATCCAAACACAAAAGTTATTGTAACCCATGTTGGTCCCGTAATAGGTGCGCATACAGGAGCAGGTATGTTATCAATTGCCTTTTGCTAATTGAATTTCTAAAGATTATTTGAGCAAATTTACAACTAAATAATCTCCCTATCCCGCTGTCTGCCCCGATTCGGCGGATAGCGGGATGCTTTTAGATTCAGCTAAGAAAGGATACAGGAATCTATGTATGACGATATATTAACGATTGGGCCCATTACACTCCATGGTTATGGCTTGATGATAGCAATAGGTATCATCTTTGCCCTATTAATGCTTGATATACGTGCAAGGGCCAGAAAATTTGATCCGAATATAGTATATCGCTTAAGCATGATTTCTTTACTCACTGGTTTTGTCGGCGCAAAACTACTTTACTGCATAATAGAGTTTAAGGCGATAATTGATAATCCATGGCAAGTATTCTCTGGAAGTGGCTTTGTTGTCTATGGGGGAATAATCAGCGGCATGTTAGCAGCAATTATATATTGTAAACTAAAACAGCTCAGTTTTTTTTCATATTTTGATTTAGCGGTGCCGTCAATTGCTTTTGCGCAGGGGTTCGGTAGAATCGGCTGTTTTTTAGCCGGGTGCTGTTATGGGCGTGAGACAAATAGTTCTTTGGGCATAGTGTTTAGACACTCATCCATTGCTCCGAATGGAGTTAAATTAATTCCTACCCAATTATTATCCAGCGCAGGTGATTTCGTGATTGTTGCGATATTGCTATTGTATGCTCGAAAAGAGCGAAAGCAAGGCCATATCGGAGCTTTATATCTTATTTTATACAGCATTGGAAGATTTATAATAGAATTCTTCAGGAACGATTTTAGAGGATATATTGGGGGATTATCAACATCTCAGTTTTTATCACTTATTGTTTTGGCCTTAGCAATCTTAATGCGTTGCATAGGTACTAAAACTAATAGGAACGATGCTAAACATAAGCCTTTGTAAAAAAGGAGACGTATAAATGACAATAGACCAAAAAAAGAATTTTATTATCAATATGATGTATTTCGCTTTAATTGCAGGGATTGTATATATCTTTATCAAGCATGTTCTGATTCTGGTGATGCCCTTTATTATCGGTTTTTTGGTTGCACTGCTATTAAGACCAGTAATAAAATTGGCATCCAATAAATTTCATGTTCCAAATAAAATTGCCGCAGTCGCCTTGGTTCTGTTATCCTATGCCGGGGTAAGCTCGCTGGTATCGTGGATAGGCATGCGTTTCGTTATTTTGATAAAGAACAGTATTGTTAGACTTCCGGAAACATATGCAATTCAAATTGAACCTGCAATTCGCGACATTTTTGAAAATGTTGAAAAAGCCTCTGCCAAACTTGATCCTATGATGGTTCAAGTGATTCAAGATATTGCTGCTTCTGTATCGCAATCAACAGGTTCTGTCATTACCAAAATTTCCTCAACTGTAATTGATTTTCTTTCTTCCTCCGTATCATTTTTACCGGGTTTATTTTTAGGAATTATATTTGCGGTGATTTCATCTTTGTTTTTTGCCATTGATTATAATAAGATCACTGCTTATCTATCAAATCGGCTGCCGGCCAAAAATCCTGGTCTTTTCACTGAAATCAAAACAATGGCTACCGGTATCGGCTTTAAGTATGTGAAAGCATATGCGATATTAATGGCGGTCACATTTGCTGAGCTTGCCATTGGCCTACTTCTCCTAGGAGTGGACGGGGCAATTGAGATTGCCGCGCTGATTGCTGTGATCGACTTTCTCCCAGTGCTTGGCACAGGCGGAGTTGTTATCCCATGGATTTTTATTGAGCTTATTCAGGGTAACTTTCCGTTTGCGTTGGGACTAACGGCATTATATCTTCTCATAACGGTTGTCCGTAATATATTAGAACCCAAACTGATCGGAGAGCAGTTAGGACTGCATCCCCTTATTATGCTGATAAGTATGTATGTTGGGGTTAAAATCTTTGGATTCGTAGGACTTATCGCCCTGCCTGTTACTATTGTTGTTATAAAATACCTTTACGATAATGATAAAATCCACATGTTCAAACAGGAGAAAAGCCTGTGAATACCGCTATATCCAGCGATGAAAGAATGTTGAGATTCCAGATTTTATCAGCAATTTGAAAATGAACTGAGATAGCCTCTTTCATAACCGTTGTACTATAAAATGAATTTTTCTAGGGAAGGATTAAAAGATAATATGCTTGATTTCATCGCCATGCCAATGGGCTTTATTTTAAAGTTAATATACGATAATATTGCGTTTCAGAATTATGGAATTGCAATTGTGTTCTTTACTATAGGTGTAAAATCACTGTTGCTTCCTATGGCGATCAAACAAGTACAATCCACCTCCAAAATAAGTGTGATCCAGCCACAGGTACAGGAAATACAAAAGAAATACAGCGACGATAAAGAAAAGCAAAGTGCAGAAATGATTAAGTTATACCAAGAAAACAAAGTAAATCCGGCAGGAGGTTGTCTTCCTCTTTTGATACAGATGCCGATTTTGTTTTCATTGTATTATGTGATTTCTCAGCCTTTAAAGTATATGGTTGGAAAATCTCCTGAGATAATCACGCAGCTTTATGCTCTGATACCCCATGGAACCGGAAATATTAATATGAAAGATCTGAATATTATTACTTATTTTAGCAGCCATCCGGAACGGCTTTCGCAAGTATCTAACCTGTTAAAACCAGAGGATTTGCTGAATATGAACTTTTTAGGGATTAATTTGGGATCTGTGCCCAGTTGGAATCCTGTCAATTATATTACCTCCGGCACAGACATACATAGTTATCTTCTACTGCTAATCCCGGTATTGTCGGGACTTACATCCTATATTTCCATGAAATATTCTATGAAGGACACTATGAAAGCAGGTGGAACAGAAATGCAAACGACTATACAGAATAATATGGCTTTACTTTCCCCCATCATGAGTGGGGTAATCGCTTTTACAGTTCCTGCCGGACTGGGACTGTATTGGATTACAGGTAATATCTATCAGTTTTTACAGCAGGTATTTCTTGATATTTTTATACTAAAAAAATTCAGCAAAAATAATTGCGAAAAAGTAAATAAAAAAAGTATGCAGTTTAGCAATGATAAATAGATAACCCATGAAAAACGAGAAATACGACTTGATTTTTGAATTTTATTAGTTTTATACAACAATAGTATAAGCAAACTGTGAAAAATGGAAACTACTAATGACTGATATACAAATAAGATGCGGCGAGGTACTGCTAAAGCATCAATACATTGGTTTTGGAGAGAAAAATATGAATCTTGTAGACTATGCAGAATCACAAATGGAGGACTTTGAAACCACGAAGTTTAATCTAGTAGATAGCTTGGTTTTATCTCAATTTGTCTATATTCATTTTAATAAAGTTATACCGGGGCTTGCAGATAACCGAGAACCTGTAAGAATCGGAGATTTACTGAAGGCAGAGCATATCCCGCACATGCTGCATAATGTGCGGGATCCCAAAAGCAATTATAGGCTTTTACTCGCTCTTGGAATGAGTCCAAGGTTTAGGGATATTAGAATGTGTTTCTATTCAGATAGTTTAAATATAACTGAACAAAAGCAATTTGCAGCTGTAACCTATCTGCTTAATAATGAAACTGCTTATGTTGCCTATCGAGGTACAGATTCGACTATTGTGGGCTGGAAAGAAGACTTCAACATGGCGTTTATTTCTCCAGTGCCCTCGCAGCAAGAGGGCGTTTCCTATTTGAACGCTGTAGCTGAACGTTTTCCACATGTGTTAATGGTTGGAGGACATTCTAAGGGAGGAAATATCGCGGTTTATTCTGCTATGGAGTGCCATCCGGCTATTCAAGATCGTATTGTGGGTATTTACAGTCATGACGGCCCGGGTTTTAAAGATGAAATATTTACAAGCGAAAATTACGCAAGCATTAAAGCAAGGATACACAAAACCTTGCCTCAGTCCGCTTTAATCGGAATGCTTCTGCAGCATCAGGAAGATTATGTTGTAGTAGAAAGTAAGCAGTTTTGGATTATGCAACATGATCCCTTTTCATGGGTAATCAATAAAGGTGACTTTCAATATACACAAGGTATTACCGGAGGGGCAGAGCATATCAATACAGTTATTAATCAGTGGCTCTCATCCTTGGATGATGAGAAACGAGAGTTATTCGTAACAACGCTTTATAGCGTTATTGAATCCATCGGGGTTGTGAATTTTAGTGATTTTACTGAAGATTGGTACAAAAAAACAGTTGCAGCCATGGAAACCGTAAGGGGTATCGACACAGAAACTAAGCGTTTTGTTTTTGAAACCATCAAATCACTTCTGGTATTGTATGTAAAGAATTTACGTTTCCCTTTAAGATAAACAAGGATATTGCTGATTATATGGTTTGACAATGCAAGCTGAAAATATAGAGCTAGTCCACAACGATGACGCCACTTCTGAGCATCATGGGCAGCCTTGTTGCATTGGTGAAATATATCATTTGAGAGGAGATGATTTGATGATTTTTATTACTGGAGCTGCACTACTGGATGCAATTGTTTTGGCGGTTGTTTCTAAGAGTCGAGAAGGCAGCTATGGTTATAAAATAACTCAGGATGTTAGAGAAACGATTGATATATCTGAATCCACATTGTATCAAGTGTTAAGACGTTTGGAAAAAGATAACTCCCTTGAAGTTCATGATATGGAATATGGAGGAAGGAATCGACGTTATTATAAAATAACAGCCAAAGGTTTAGTTCAGCTTAAATCATATTATGAAGAATGGAAAAGTTATTCTAAAAAAATCAATAAAATGTTCGGTGGTAGAATAATGACAAGAACTGAATTCATGAACCAACTGAAAGAATTATTAGAAGACCTTCCTACAGAAGAAAGAGAGGCCGCATTAACATATTATGATGATTATTATGAAGATGCAGGAATAGAGAATACAGATGATATTATATCTGAATTGGACTCACATTGAAAAGTGATAGCATTTATAAAATTGGATTTGAAGGATAATACATAGAAAGATTCTGAAAAAATATACACTCTTAATGGATGGCTTTTTACAGGAGTTATTATAAATATCCAAATAGTGGTTTGTGCAGAAAAATAAGCCTCAGATGAGAAATTGATAATAAGGTGTAACAGTATTGCTTACATAAAATTAAAGCTTTAAATAGCAAATTGTTATAAAAAACTAAATTAAGGGCAAACCCATCTAAAGGTGGGGGCGTAAAGCTGAGGGTCTAAGTGTTTCACTGACACTTGATAGTCTGGCCGCAAAAAAACCGTACAATGGCCTGTTCTTTCTAAAGAGGACAGGCCATTGCCGACTTTTGTGGTCTTTGATGGATAATCTAGGATATCAGAGGATGTCAGCTTTCGCCATGTACTACAGCGAAAGGGGTACTCCTATGAGAATTCTCTTTTACTTTCCCCTGTGGAGTTAGAAATAGAGACGAAGCAATTCCTACATACCGCCTTCTACTTATAAAATTTCATATACAGTTTTCAAAAAGGTCAGTATTTTGCCAGTGGCAATTTACTGACCTTTTTTATTCGACAAAAAAGCGTACTTCCCGACCGGTAATTACAATAATTTACAGTTTATTTTTTTTTCTATTTAAGGTGGCAGTACCGATTCGGCACTGCCGTTCCCCGCCCTTCGATCTGTTTTCGCATTTCGCAAAACAGATTGGAGGAAAGGAATATGAAGAATTATAAAGACAGTGATTATGCCCTAAATAAGTTCAGCGAGGGCATTGTTTACCGTTTCGCAGACCGCATTGTAGAAATCACACTGGAGGACTACCTTGCAGAGAACCCCGGCAAGACGGCACAGGACTTTTTGGAGCTGAAAGCCTTGTCGGATGAAATTTATCATCAGCAAGTCACACATGAAAATCGGACAAGCCGTTTGGATATAAGCATCAATGGGCTGGAGGAAACAGAGCAGCTCGCCGCCCCGCCCCTTGATTTGGACTTGATACATAAAAGCGATACAAAAAAAGCCAAGGAAGCCGCAAGGCGGCTGCTGGACAGTGGAGAATTGACTGAAATCCAGCAGCGGCGTTTTCTTCTGCATTTCGTGGAGGGCTTATCCTACCGGCAGATCGCCAGCCGTGAAGGGGTGCATTTTACCTCTGTCCACGAAAGCATAGAGGCGGCTACGGCAAAGCTAAAAAAGTTTTTTAAAAAAATTTAATTTCGTACCCCTACACCCCCCTGTTTTTTTGACATTGGGTGAAAGGATTCTCCAATTTCCTTTCGCCTGAACATTGAAAACAGAATACGGGTGTGATGGGTACATCACCGGCAGGGGGAGCAACACGCTGGGACACGCCAAGACGAGGGCAAATGCCCTCCGAGCGATACTGTCTGCGGCAGTTACGCCCCGTGGTGGGACGGATTGCGACGATCCCTGCCGGCCATCATGGTACTTCTATCTTGAACGCTTCACCGCATTGGATAGCCCGGTAGACGGCCGGGAAAACGCATCACCCTCATTTGAGAAAGAATGAGGGGCGGCTTTTATGGAGTCCGGCAGCACCAGCCGGATCGCTTATCACACCTTTGCTTTGATATAAAAATCTATCGTGTTCTATCGGAGCGATAGAAACCATGCGGCGGAACAGGCTTATTGAGTCAACAAACTTTCAACCCTTTTCCTGATTCCGCCGCATTCTTGTGTCGCTCCTTTAGGCAAGCAAAGGAGGCAAAATATTATGGAACAACCTGTCTACATGGCAGATATTCAAAATAAGATTTATGAAGCAGGCTTAATCCGGCAAGAGGAACGCATTGTGCTGACGGCCGAAAACTGCGTGCTTTTAGAATACTATACCGGAAAAACATATAGCTACCGCATGGTGGAACTTTCTACCTTAAAGGCAAAGCGGCTCTTTTCCAAAGCGGCGCCGCTGAATGAAAGCGGCTATCAAAAAGCGATGGACAAAATGCTTTCGCAGGCAGTATCGGAACCGGAAAGCACCTTTTCCATCAAGCCTGTCGTAAGAGCAAGAAATCTGCTGGAACATATCTTTGCAAATATCCTACCGGAACATGGTATGGACTTTCGGGAGAATCAGGCGGCTCTGGCACTGGAAATGCTGGAGTCCTTGCAGGGAAACAGACTGGCGCTCTGTGAGGCCGAGGTGGGTACAGGCAAAACCCATGCCTACATACTGGCCGTAACGGTCCACAACCTGTTCAGCAACAATAAATTGCCGACGATTATCTCTACTTCCACCATCGCCCTGCAAAAGGCACTGACGGAAGAATATATCCCTCAGATTTCCGATATTTTGATGGAACACCGTATCATTGACAAGCCCCTGTCCTTTGTGGTTCGCAAGGGGAAATCTCATTATGCCTGCGATAGCCGGGTAAAGGGGTATCGTTCCTCTATTGCACACAATGACCGCCATGAGGATAAGGAACTGCTTTCTGTCCTGACCGGACTTTTTACAGGAGCCTGCCCCCTTGATTTGGATAAACTCCCTTTAACGGACTATGTGAAATCCTGCATCAATGTTGAACGTTGCCATCTGAACTGTCCTCTGTCCTCGATCTGCCGATACCGTGACTTCATCCGCAAAGCGCAGTCCCTTGTTTATGACTTTCAGATTGCCAACCACAACCTTGTATTGGCTGATGTACTCGGCAGGAAGAACGGGAGAAGGTCCTTGTTCCCGCCCCGTGGAGTGGTAATTTTTGACGAGGCCCACAAGCTCCTTGATGCAGCCCGACAGATGTATGGCATGACACTGGAAAACGTGGAGCTGGAACGGTTGGTGGCAAGCATCTACCATGCCATAGGTTCGGGGAATCCCGATAAGGCGGAAATCATCAGACTGTGTGAAACCATGCAGGAACAAAACGCCTTACTCTTTGAAGCCCTGCGATATGCCGCAGGCACGAGCTATGATAAAAATTGTTATGCCGTGCAGATTGACCTAAACTGCATACGGGCTTTGAAAACACTGATGGCTGTACTACGCAGACTGTCGGTGCTTTTTTATACAACTTTCCGTGAAAAAAGGGAGCGGTATGACCGGCTGGTGAACCGCATGGAACAGCAGGAAACCAAGCTATCCATAATGTTTCATCATACCGGTTCTATTCTTTGGCTGGAAATGACCGGAGCAACGGCCAGCCGGGTCTGCGCCTTGCCAAAGCAGCTTGATTTTCTATTGTCGGAGGATATTTGGCAGGAAGAAATTCCGTATATCCTGACCTCCGGCACGCTCTCTGTCGGGGGCGATTTTTCACATTTCAAGCGAAATAGCGGAATTATACTGGCGGAGAAACGCCGTGTCGTTGAAACCAGCAAGGCTTCTCCCTTTGATTATCCGAACCATGCTCTGTTGTATCTTCCGCAGGATATGCCCACTCCTTCAGACAAGGAGAGTGGTTATTTTCAGGCGGTGGTCAGTCGGCTGGAGGATCTGATCGAAGCGACCCATGGGCATACCCTGATTTTGTTTACATCTTACCGCATGATGGAGCAGGCGTATGACGGGCTGTGCGGACGGATCACTTCGTTTCCCATATTCCGTATGGGCAAAGGCCGTCTGGACGTTATCGACGCTTTTCGTAAAAGTGGGAACGGTGTCCTCTGTGCCAGCGACAGTGCCGGGGAAGGAATTGACCTGGCCGGGGATATTTTATCTTCCCTCATTGTGGTACGGCTTCCGTTTCCAGCGCCCGACCCGGTGCTGGAATATGAAAAGACCCTGTATCCTGACTTTTATGGGTATCTGAATGAAGTCATTGTGCCGGGTATGCTCATCAAACTGCGTCAGTGGTTTGGCCGGGGCATCCGCAGAGAAACGGATACCTGTGTTTTCTCTATCCACGACAGTCGGGCGAGCAGACGCTACCGAAATGATATATTGGCGACATTGCCTGATATGCCCGTTACGCACCAGCTTTCTGATGTGAACCGCTTTATTGCGGCTAAGAAGACGGGCGCCTACTTTGAATGAGTGGGCGCCCGTCTTTTCTCCAAGAAAAAGGACGGAGCCTATTCATTGC
>VSSQ01000619.1_pt1 | contig 20167 bp, 16 predicted proteins | sample 4763081 | NCBI WGS metagenome assembly VSSQ01 (sample SAMN12137344, study PRJNA551015) | bioreactor metagenome | isolation source: SDC9 anaerobic chlorinated ethene degrading culture | place: USA: Knoxville, Tennesee | collected 2015-01-01
AGCTTTAAGCTTTACGGAACCCCCCGCCTAGCGGGGGGTTTTCTACATACAAAAAGAGCTGGCTACGTTTGTAACCAGCTCAAATTATTTACTAATGGCGGAGAGGGTGGGATTCGAACCCACGTAGGAGCTACTAACCCCTAACTCGATTTCGAGTCGATTCAATCAGTTTTTTGGCAGATAATGATTTCAGCTAGTTGTAATTATTTCAGCACTATATTTTCATCCAGCGTCATGCAGATGCATACCCATAAATCGAAAAAGTATGCATGATGGTATGCACAAGTTCACTACAGAACCCGTTTGTCGTAAGAATGGGCGTTATGTGCTCTCAACCCGTCTGCTGTTAAAGCTGTCATCGTACACCAGCAAGAGGTCATCGTCTAACATAGTCAGCAGGAAATCGTACAGATCCAAAAACAGCCTGTCTGGCCCAGAATCACCTTCTTGCCCTTGTTCCCCCTCATCGCCCCCCAAAGCCAGAGATACTGCAATATCAGCATTGCACAGGGTCGGGACGGCACTATCCCACCCATCAGGCAAAGCAAAGAAACCCCGCACAAACTCGCATTTTAGGCAACGGGCCGCATTGCCCGCATCAATGGCATCAAGAAGGCGATTGCTGCTGTCAATTGTGCCAACTATGTACACGGACACCAGCGGTTCGCGTTCATAATGACCTCGGCACTCAGTGACCCACCCGGATAGCGCAGGAATGTAGTTAGGCGTATCGGGCTGGCTGGCATGAACAACGTCCAAAAAAACTTGAACTTCAGGAAATCTGTCGTGGACAGCATCTGCCGCTGCATTGCCAATGTCCCCGATGCCAATGAAAGCAATGCGCCGATGGTGGTGGAGCTGATTGTCGCCCTGTGCTTTAGCCACGTGGGCCAGTTTGGTGGTAATGGATGCCTCTAGCGCCTTGATGCAAGTGAGGACTGGGTTTGACTGCAATGAACTTTCCATGCAAATACTCTCCTTTCTTATTGATGTAATAATAAACTGACATAATACAATTTTCTGTTACTACTAGATCAATGCATGCATCTATATTGACATAATTGTAATTGTATGATACAATAATATTGGCGCAAGCCATAACCACAAGAAGCCATTCGTGCAATGCGAATGGCTTCTTTTTTATCATTACTAAAATAGTTGGAGATTTAAATGAGTTACTCTAAGGAGATGTGCGTATTTCTGCTGTCAAACCCGCAGCTGATTGAGGAAGACTCATTGACAGAACATGTAGAGGCCACTGTTTTCAAAGCCATCAATGCGGCCATTTCCAATCGCTTGGGTGAACGGTCGCCGTGGCGTACCCGATTCGGACTGGTGGTAGAGGATGAAGATGGCAACGATGATACCGTGTTTGCGCCACTGGATTGGCCAACAAAGCCGGGTCATGCTGACCTCGCCGTGTTCAGACTGGCAGAAACGAGCAACGATTCAAATTCTTATTGGCTTGGAAGTGCGCTTGGCCTCAACGACTGCACGTTATGCTTTGAATTGTGGATGGACGGCAGGCCAGCAGGCCCGTCCAAATACAAGGTCAAGCAGCGCATGGAGTCCTTTCTGTCAGAAACTGAGCCCCTTAAAAAGGCAGGTTTCCACTATACGAAGCGGGGTACACTTATCCTGCCGTTTGTCCTCGACCCGGTTGCGGTCGCAAAGGAATTTCCCGACCTCAAAAAATCACTGGAACCCATGACCGCAGCGTTAGAAAACGTGCTCAAGTTAATGCCTGTTTTTGACGGGCTTGTGAAGGAGCTTTTGCCGAAGCTGCCAGCCCCAAAATAGTTCATAAGCAGAATGCGCCCTCATGAAAATGGGGGCGCTATTTTTTGAGAAAACTTTTTTTCAAAAAAAGGGCCGAAAATCGCAAACCGAAACCAGCTTACCTCCGTACGCAAAACATCTGCATCACGCAGCGAAAACATGAAGAAATCGGCAAACGCGCGCTCATAAGTATACGGTACACCATCATGAAATAGACAAACTTCGCCTCAAAACATGCTCTAGTTGCCTAAAACTACCCCTTTTGAAGCAAAGAGCACAAACAAGGTGAGTTGCCACTGACAAACAGACACTCCTGCCAAGGATGTCAAGTCAAGCCTTTTTTCACGGTGTTCCAGACCATGAGCATGCGTTGCCCTTCCTCAAAATGTTTTGCCTAACCAAACGAGGAAGCCATGCGTAAAGGCAAGAATAGAATTCGGCTCAGGGGCGATTCAATGACCATTTTCAAACGCTATCATCTCACAGCAACCGACAAGAAAACTAGGGCGCTTTCAAAAGGTGAAAAGTTAGGCAAAAGACGAGACCGCTCCACTTGCGCACTAATACGAGCTTTCTGCAGCATTAAAAGCCACCATCAATGGTTTATCAGCCTGTCGTTCCCGAACTGGATAGTGAGCGATGATGATTATGCCAATGTCAAGGCACGTCTTTTTGCAAAATTTTTGGACAAGCTGCGCTACAAATGCCGAAAAATGGGAATTTTATTCCGTTTTCTGCGCAAGGTCGAATGGGCACCCAAAACTGGGTTGCATTTTCACCTTACAGGTAGCTTTTCTGTAAAACTTGAACGCAAAGAGCTTACCAAGATAATGCGAAATCTATGGGCCAAGGTTTTAAACCTGTCCGACAAAGATGATATTAAACGTGCCGCCAAGGTAAGAGACTATAACAAGCTTCACAATTCCTACCTAACACAGCGCGGAAAACGTAAAAATGAAATGCGTTGCTTAGATTTGATAGGGAACTGCCCGATGTTCACCTTCGTCAACAAACAATATTTCAAATTTTTTCCCAAACAGTGCTTTGAGTTATCTGACAGCCAGCTTAATCACTTTTACAGACTTATTCTTGCGTATCTACGCTCTGTCGGCAAGAATGTAGATAGTTACATAAAACAGATGGGACGCACGGTAGGAATGATTAGCTTTATTCCCAACGAAAAGCTGGTCGAGATGATCAATACAGTGCTGGAGGCATAGGAAAGCACCGGGGGGGATAGGGCTACAGTTTTATCCAATGCCCCAAAAATACCGCTTGCATTATATCGGCTTCTAACATAAACAAAAACCTGAAACATTTTCTTATATGGAGGACGGACATGCCAATTTAAACACAACCACGCTGAAAACCATAATTTATTCAAAGTTAAGCTATACGAATCCCGATGTTGGATTCCTAAATAACGAGGAAAATTATGGTCAAAAAGCGCAAGACCGTTGTGTCTAAGGACGTGTCCAAATCCAACTCCACCACCAGCCCCAGCGAAACCCTGAGTCAGATTATCGCAAAGGGCCGCCGTCTTACGGTGGCTCCTTGTGATCCAGCCGCTAGTAAGAGCAAAAGCCAAAGATCCCCATACCAATGGGAGACCTCGACCAGCTCTGGTTCGCAACGAGCTGCCGAGTTCTTCGCGACCATCACGCACGAACCGAGAGTCCTCATCAAGCTACGGCTTGACCCCACAGTTTGGAACCACTCCTGCACCACGCAGTTTGCTGCCGCAATGGACTGCTTTGAGCAGTTCTTGCGGTACAATGCGAAGCTGTGCCCTGGAGGCTGGTTTGCGTGGACAGTTGATGTCTCTGACCGCCAGGTGCTGTGCTTCCATCTGGCGGGGTCGCTTGGTCGAGTGGACGGAGACCTTAAGATTGAGGCCCTAACTCGAAGATGGCTAGCCCTTACGGGCAGCACGAACCCCAAGATGCTTCGTGCCAAGCCCGCCCCAAAAAAAGTCTGGGGGGCTATGAAGAAGCGCCTCAAAGCGGTGCTCAAGCAGAAACGCCTCACAGCCCCAGCAAGCAAGCTTTACGGTATCAGCCGTACAAGAAATGCTGGCATCGGCAAGCTCATCGGGCCAATCATAGTCACTTCAGCGACGCTACGGAAAATCCTCCGCATGCTAGAGCAGGAAGTGTATGCCCGTAACCCAAGAGGCTTCCGAAAGCTTACCCGGCGAGACCAATACTCGCTCACGGCCTGCCCACTAGACGTGGTGAAGAAAGCCATACGGATTGCCAAGACGGGCAAGCCGTAGACCCCATAGTTGCCCCTGCTGTGCAAACAGCAGGGGCAACCTCGTATTTGCTGCGAGGGAACTATGACCACCACACAGTCGCCACACCAAGCTGTAAATATACTAGTTATTTTGACCATACCGATACTCCAGGTGTGTTGATGCACGAGTGCATGACCTACTTGGAGCTAGCAGATTTTATACAGATAAAAGCAGCCACAATGCGAAATATATGGCGAGAATTCCCCCACTTCTATGTAACTGAAGCGTCCCGCAAGGCGGGCTGCCTCAAGGGGGCCAGATTCTGCAAGGACGATGTCTTGCGATACTTGAAAGAAAAAACGGAGCTAGAATATGGCCATACTAGAGATTCCCAAGAAAAACGGCATGGTGTACCGAGCGTATTTCAAATATCAAGGACGCCAGTACTCAAAAATTTGCTTCAGTCGGAGGGAGGCAAAGGACTGGGAACTCGACGCCAAAAGGGCCCTCAGTCAACAACAGGATACGCCACCGAGTTTGATGTTTTCCCATGCTAGCCGGGAATACTTGCAGGACTGCAAAGTGCGCTTGACGACCAACACTTTCCTTGAGCAAACACGGCATCTTCGGGAATTTGCAGCTTTCCTTTCACGTGATGTCCCCATGACGGACATCACGAAGGCCACCGCTACAAGCTTCATACGCTCAATTGAAACTGAGCGTGGGGGCAAGGCTGCTGATCGCCGCATACGCACGTTGAAAGCCCTCTGGAATTGGCACAAAGACGCTGTTCCAAGAAACCCCTGGCGTTTTGTTGCCAAGCCCGCTGTGGAACAGTACGTCAAGTACGTGCCCACCCCTGACGACATCAACAAGGTTCTGGCTGTGGCAAAACCGTGGCAAGCTGATTTGCTCAACACGCTGCTGCTCACAGGGGCCAGAGTGAGCGAAATTCTCAATTTAACGTGGGAAGACGTTGCCGAGCACTCATTGAAGCTTTGGACGAGGAAGCGCAAAGGAGGGGCAAGGCAGTACCGGACGCTACCTATCGGTAGCAGCTTGCATGCCATCATAGCTGCTCAGAGAGCCATAACAGGCAATACGACCCATGTTTTTATCAATCCCAATACAGGAGGGCCGTACTCAACCCGCCAACAAACGATCAGGGACATGATGAAAAACCTTTGCAAGAAGGCTCAGGTCAAAAGCTTTGGTTTTCATTCAATACGGCATTTTTTCGCTGTGAGCCTTATCCAGTCACAACAGGCGGGGTTGACTGACATCCAGCTCCTCTTAGGGCATCAGAGGGCCACAACGACCGACATCTACTTGAAAAGCGTGTCGCCAGACATCAACCACTTGGCGGCTATTATTGAAAGTGCGGTTCAGCCAGCAGCTAGCCGTATGCACGAGGTTGAAGCCGACGGATAACTCTGGATGGCCATAATGCTTAAGGGCGGGTTGCTTCACTGCAACCCGCCCTTTTCTTGTACTCAATGACACTGACGACAACGCCATGCCTATCAATGGGGTGAATATCGCTCAAATTGACGTTTAAGGGCCGTTTTTACACTGCGGCTTGGCAAACCACACGCGCCGATGCCACGCGGCTTAGAATCGAAATTTAAACGATTCCAGCCACAACGCTATGAAGCAGCACAAGGTACTTTCAACAACTGCCCTTTCTCCAGTTCGGTTGCCCGAACTTCTATAACATACTGAATACTAACACTATTGCCGTATTTGAGCCAAGTTCAAGAAGATTACGCTTAAATAGTCTCAAAATCGCTTCACTAATCTATACTTCGGGGATTCAAGACAACAGGAAAACGATGCTATTTCACGAGCATTGCCCGGAATTAATAGCATTATGCATGGTTGACACACAATTTCTTTTGCATCAAATTTATCTTCAGACTTAACAGTCATCATTTTAAATAACAGCAAAATGCTAATATCATTAGCAATTAGAGGGAATCATGAGTGAAACTAATGAGCCGAAATATGAACGCGACAAAGTATACACCATTAATGTTAGTGATCTGATCCCCAATCCTCAGCAACCCCGCCAGCATTTTGATGAAAAGGAAATCACTGCTCTCGCAGAAAGCATTGAAAATGATGGTCTACTGCAAAACATTACCTTCACTCGTTCAGACAACCAACTCATTGTTATTTCAGGGGAAAGAAGATTACGGGCTTGTAAGTTGCTGGAGAAGTCAACAATAGAAGGGAAATATGTTGTAGGTGACTTACGGACGTTAGCCTTAATTGAAAATATTTTTCGCTCTGACCTGACCGCAGTTGAACTATCTGAATCCGTTGCTGCCCTGAAAGACCAGAAACAGTGCTCTAACGATGAAATCGCCAAAACAATCGGGAAGAAAAAAAGCACAACAAGCGAAATCTTGAGCCTAGTCAATCTTACTGAAGAAATTCGGCAAGATGCTAGAAATAGACCTGAAATGACACGCGAACGCCTGTTGAAAATCGCTAAGAAGGATGATGCGACTGTTCAACAGGAAATGTACGATAAGCTGTGTAACAAGCTAGAAACACACACTAAAACAGCTAAAAAAGCGACAAGCAAGTCCACACATGATTCGATTAGAGGGAATCGCTTTGTTACCGCTCACGTCAATAAAATTAACAAGTTTACTGACGACCTCCAAACCTCAAGTGAAAAAATGCTTGAGAAGAACAAAAAGCCCTTAACAGATGAAGATATACAGCTCCTTACAGATGCTATAGACAAGATGCGTGAGGTCATTGAAAGAATGAGACAGCAAATAGTGAACGGTAAAGAGTAAAAAATTAATTTAGCTAAACTCACCATGCAGGAGAAAAGCAAATCTGCGGGATACACTACAGCGATTCCTCTCTTGGGCAAGCTTTATATCAGAGAATCCTTGCGGTTTCCCTCTTTGGAGAGGTTACACACCATAAGCTATAAGCAATTAATTATTGCCAATAAAATGACACGTAATTATTTGCTTTTATTCGAACAAGCCTCCGTTAAGCATATTAATATTAACCCCGGACTGCAATTTTTGCAACAAACTACCCATTGGCAATTCACAAAACTCAACAGCTGTTTAATATAAAAATTCTTTAGAGAGAGAAAAATGAAAATATTGCAAAATTATCTATACAGCAAATTTATTTCACTACTGCACATAACACAAATACGCACAAAAATAATTTTTCTTGGAGCAACTACCCTTACATTATTATTAATAATATCAGTCAACAATTACAACAGATCTAGACTTACAGAAAATTTATGTATTTTAAATATGAAAAATATTTCCAAAATAGTAACCACATCCAATGCTATTCAGGAAATTCAACGCGAACGTGGCATATCATATACACAACATCTGTCATCTTTAAATAACAAGGAATCATTGAGCATCCAAAGAAACAGCACAGACGCTGCGCTATACAAATTATTTCAATTAAATCAAAATTATATCGAGACTAAAAAATATTTATCAACTCTACGCGATAGCATAGACAATAAACGCATTAGCTCTGAAGAAATATTCAGCCAATACATCTTAATTGTTTCAAGTCTACTTGAAGAAATTTCAAATATCAATACAATTCCAATCCAAGGCATGGAGCAACTCTCAACAATAGAAGTAAAAAAAATATTTTTTGCAAAAGAAAAGCTAGGCCTATTACGTGCTCTAATCTCCTTAAAATTACAGAACAAAAATGCATTAGACGTGAAAAAAGCTGAAATCAAATATCTATATTACCAATACAACACTATCATTGACGATGTTATCCAATCAAATAATGTTGAAATAGCCGATCGCTTGAAAAAATTTGCACAACTTGAGACAAGCAAGAAGACGTTCAATTTTGTGGAAGAGAGTATCCGCAGCGAAAATTTAAATTTAGACCCAAGCAAATGGTTTTCAATCTCAACCCAAACCATTGACGACCTACAAGCTACATGTGCGCAGGCTCTTTCAATCAGTTCAGACACCCTCAACAATTCAGCAGCACAAGCGATTAGGGATTCTTTATTTTTTTTACTTTTCAACATCGCTATTTCCATAATCATAGCATTTTTTGTTATAACTATTGTCTATAGTATCTATTTTCCACTAGAAAAGATTACTAATTTTATAAATGAAGCTACACAAAATGATTTCAATTGCAGTTTAGATTTTCATTCAAGGAATGAGTTTGGCATTATTGCAAAAAATATTAACAAACTAATAATTGATGTAAAAACACTTTTAACTGAAAAAGATTTTATTGCATATCACGATTCCCTCACAGGAATCTATAATAGGCATAAATTCATTGAAGAATTTAATAAAGAATTAAAACGCTCTGATAGACATAATCACAATATTGCATTTGCAATAATGGACATTGATAAATTCAAGCATATTAATGATGAATATGGGCACAACATTGGGGATTTAGTGCTAAAAACTTTAGCAGATGTTATTAAAGAGAATATACGCGAAACAGATTGCTTTGCTCGATGGGGAGGAGAAGAATTCGTATTACTTCTTCCAGAAACAGAGCAGAAAGGAGCTATTGCTTTGGCAGAAAAGATTCGCAACGCTGTTGAAAAAAAGAATTTTAATCTTGCAAGCAACGTTACAATAAGCATTGGCGTATCAACTTACAATAAAGGGGAGACCCTTGAATCTATATATTCAAGGGCAGATAAAGCACTTTACGCATCTAAAGAACAAGGAAGGAATCAGGTAACATTTAACTTTGATGCTTAAATTGGCACTAAAACAACTAAGCACCCTATTTTTCCCGCAGATCGAGACAAAGTATGCATGACGGTATGCATGCTGGCCGCGCACTCGCTAAAAACATACCCATTTTAGACGCGAAAACGGCGTGTTGCTATCTAAAGCAACACGCCGTTTTTATTACGCATTAATGGCGGAGAGGGTGGGATTCGAACCCACGTAGGAGCTATTAACCCCTAACTCGATTTCGAGTCGAGCGCGTTACGGCCGCTTCGCTACCTCTCCGCAGGCCACAAAGGGCGTTGGGTGCCCCGCTTGCAGCCGAAGGCGGTATATAGCCTATCTTTAGGTGAAAGGCAATGCTTCTGATGCACAAAGGAGCGCAGCCTCGGTGCTTTGCCACAAAGCTGCTAAGAGTCGCCCGCAATTCCCTTATTTACGAACCATCCTGACAACCTGAGGGGATCGGCCCCATGGACATAGGCGCAAGGCCGAGGACAGCAGATCATCCGGCAAGAATGGACCGGGAAGCTGGCCAAAATTTTCGTCCAGCCATGACCAGCCAAGGAAAAAGGCCGCGTGCCCATTCTACGATATCACCCTAGTCACGCCCCCTCCTGCAGACCTGCCCTAGTGATTGCCAGCGCTGCTATGACCGTCAGGGCATCAGTCAGCCCCCGCTCCTAGCGCTTATCCAGCGCCGCCATGACCTCCAGAGCATCAGCCTGCTCTGGGTCTGTCTGCAAGGCGCGCAGGGCGTTATCTTCCGCAGCCTGTTTTTTACGCCAGGCAAGGTACATTTTCGACATTTTGCCAAAGGTGGAGGCATGCCCGCCAAACGTGCGCAGCACCGCCTGATACACCGCCTCGGCCTTTTCGTATTCCCGCAGTTCCATCCACGCTGCCACGGCCCCGGTGTAGGCCGAGGCCTCGCGAGGCTGAATGGTCATAGCTTCCTCATACATGGCGGCGGCTTCGGCAAATAGCCCGGCAGCGGCAAAAATCTGGCCCATTTGCAGGCGAATGCCGTCCTCGTCGCCAAACTCTTCCACTATGCGCTTCAAAAAAGCGCGCCCCTTGGCAACCTGCCCCTCGCGCAAAAAATCGAGCCCGCTGCTGATGAGCTGCTTTTTCCGCTCCAGCCGGGCCTCCGCCTCCTGCTGCACAGCCTGCTCCGCCGCAGTTTCCAGAATTTTGGCCAGCCCATCCAGCACGGTTGAAAGCGTTGCTTCCTTGCCCGCTTGCAGGGTGATGCTGCGCGGTTTACCCGTATTGCCGGGATCAAGCAGCGGTTGCAGCGCGCTATGGCGCACAATGCCTCCCAAGAATTCCCCGATCTGGATATCCAGTTCCGCCCTTGCGGAACGCATCAGCTTTACCCCGGCCAGAAGCCGCAGCGCTTCACTCATGGTCACAAGGGCGCGCTCAACTTCATCACGCCGCAGATAGCCCATTGCACGGGCGATATTTTCCCTGATTTCTTTGGGAGCAGTTGTCAGCATGCCGAGCCGTCCTCCAGCCAGTGATGCCGCACTGTTTGAGCGTTGTTTCGCAAAATCTGCAAGGCCGCATCCGGCACAAGAAAATCCACATTGCGGCCCGTCAGCCAGAGCTGTCGCACCCGAGAGGCGCTCACCGCCAGCCACGGCACAGAAAGAAAATGCGCCAGCCCGCCCCCCGGCAAGGTCATACACGGGCAGGCCGGTAACAATGGAGCGCGCTCTGCGGCATCGGGCCACATGGTTTTAGCGGCGGTGATGAAATCGGCAGAGGTATGCCCCTTGCGGGGCACAACCACGAAATTGCTCAGCCGTGGCAAATCCAGCCCCTTATGCCATGTGGAGAGCAAGGCGAAATCCGGGCTGCCCAGAATAAAATACAGATCCGTATCCGGCTCTGCCTTACGGTAGGCGCAAAGCGTATCCCACGTATACGATGGCCCCTGGCGCTGAGCCTCCATCCGGTTGCAGCGCAGCCAGGGCAAGCCCTGAGCGCAGGCTTCCACCATCCGGGCGCGCAGATCAAAGGGCAGCATGGCGCTCTGCGCCTTGTGCGGCGGCACGGCGCAAGGCACCATATCCACGCCCTGCACAAGATCGCCCAAGGCCTCGCGGGCCTCAATGGCCAGCCGCAGGTGTCCCACGTGGGGCGGGTTAAAACTGCCGCCAAGAATGGCCCGGCCCGGCGGGGGGGACGCCGCTTCCGCCATCTATACGCGCACCTGCCCCTGGCCAAGCACCACAAACTTGGTGGTGGTCAGTTCGTCCACGCCCATGGGGCCGTAGGCATGCAGCTTTGAGGTAGAAATGCCTATCTCCGCGCCGAGGCCAAGCTGCCCGCCGTCGTTGAAACGGCTCGAAGCATTGACCGCCACCATGGAAGCATCCGCCTCGCGCAAAAAGCGCATGGCATGCTCGTGGTTATTGGTGCAGATGATTTCCGTGTGATTTGAGCCGTAGCGGGCAATGTGATCCAGCGCGGCATCCATACTTTCCACCACGCACACGGCAAGCACCAGAGCATGAAATTCCTGCCCGAGATCATCAGGCTGCTGAGCAACGGCAGTTGCGCCGAGCAGGGGCAGCGATTGCGGGCAGGCGCGAAATTCCACCCCGGCGGCACCAAGCTTTGCCGCCACCTTGGGCAGAAAATCCTTGGCCACGCCGCGGTGCACCAGCAGGCATTCCAGCGCGTTGCACACGCCGGGGCGCTGCACCTTGCCGTTAAAAACAATCTCCGCCGCTGCGTCCAGATCGGCATCCGCATCAATATAAGCGTGGCACACGCCCTTGAAGTGCTTGAGCACGGGCATGGTGGCAGCCTCGGTCACGGCGCGCACAAGGCCCTCGCCGCCGCGCGGAATTATAACATCAATATAGCGGTCGAGCTTGCACAGGGCGTTGACGGCCTCGTGTCCGGGAATGGATACAAGCTGGGCGGCATCGGCGGGCAGTCCCGCCTGGGCCAGCGCATCGCACAGGGCCTTGGCAAGGGCGATGTTTGAGCGCAAAGCCTCGCTGCCGCCGCGCAGAATAACCGCATTGCCCGCCTTGATGCACAAAATGGCGGCATCGATGGTCACATTGGGGCGCGCCTCGTAGATCATGGCGATCACGCCCAGCGGCACGCGCATACGGCCCACAAGCAGGCCATTGGGGCGCTGCCACTGGCGTTCCGTAGCACCTACGGGGTCGGGCAGATTGGCCACGTGGCGGCAGGCTGCGCGCATTTCATCCATAATGGCGGGGGTAAGCGTCAAGCGGTCAAGGCGGGGGGCATCCTGCCCGGCGGCACGGGCCGCAGCAAGGTCTTCCGCATTGGCGGCCAGAATTTCGGCCTCCCGCTCCTGCAGCAGTTGCGCCAGCCCAAGCAGGGCTTGCGTTTTGGCATCGGGGTGGGCCTTGGCTATGGCCCTGGCCGCTTCCTTTGCCCGCGCGCCAAGGCGCGACATTTCTTCTGCAGGCGTCATGCATACTCCTTATTGTATTGGCCGGGGCCGCGCAGGCCGCCTGACCAGAGGATATTTGTTTTGACAGAGGGGTTGATTCTGGCCTAAGAAAAAAGCTTCCGTCCAGCTCCGCCGATCATGGAACGCGCAGGGCAAACGCGCGGAAAAACTACGGCGGTTCCGCCTCCCTAAGGAGTTTTGATACATGAATCCGCAAAAGAATCAAGGCGCAGAGGATTCCCCCCTGTTGCGCGACCTTCAGGCAGAAGTCAGCTCCGAAAGCGCCCCCATGCTCCAGTTCATGCTGCGTCACGCTGGCACCATAGCCAGCATTGTCGTGCTGTTTGTGCTGGTTCTGGCGGGTACCGGCATCTGGCGCTGGTACAGCACATCCAAAAACGATGAGGCGCGGCAGTCGCTTGCGCGCATTGTGCTGCAAACCAGCGGCCCCGCGCAGGTCAAGGAACTTGCCGCCCTGGCGGAAAAAGCCCCCTCGGACGTACGGTTTTCCGCCTATCTGGCCTTGGGCCAAAGCGCCATGAGCAACGGCGACAACGCCACCGCCGCGGATGCCTTTGCCAAGGCCGCCAAGGCAAGCGACGGCCCCCTTGCGCTGGTTGCCGGCATGAACGAGGCCGGAGCCATGCTCAAGGCCGGAAAATACGCCGATGCCCTTGCCCATCTGCAAAAGCTGCAAGCCGCGCTGCCGGGCGAAGTTACCGCTCCCCAGCTCAAGCAGATGATGGCCGAAGCCGCTGTTGCCGCAGGGCAGACCGAACAGGCCGCCCGCATCTATCTTGCCCTCTCGCGCGAGGCGCAGGGCCTCAACAGCGAATATTTCCACGCTCGCGCAACCACGCTGGCCCCCAAGATTGTTGAAGAAGAAGCCGCCCAGGCTGCGGCCCCGGCAGCGCCAGACGGCGCTGGGGAAAAATCTTCCGGCAAAGCCCAGTAAATATCTCTTCGCAAGCCCGCGCATGTGCAAACAGCGCGGGCTTGCGTCATTGTAGGCGGGGCCGCATGGGCCGCGCCATTTTGCATCCAGTTGCGGTTCAGGCGATATGCCTGGGCCTGGAGGGAACATGAGCAATCATCCACTGTTGCAGGGCGCTCGCGGCGAGCGGCACCTGCTGTTGGGAAACGAAGCCATTGTGCGCGGCGCGCTTGAAGCGGGTGTGCATATGGTCAGTTGTTACCCTGGCACTCCGTCTTCGGAAGTGCCGGACACGTTCCACCGCCTTGGCGGCGAGGGCCGCTACCGGCTGGAATATTCCGTCAACGAGAAGGTGGCTATGGAAGTGGCCGCCGGTGCCGCCCTTGGCGGCGCCATGAGCCTCGTGACCATGAAGCACGTGGGCGTCAACGTGGCCGCCGACCCGCTGTTCACCTCCGTTTACACGGGCCTGCCCGGCGGCATGGTCTTGCTGACGGCTGACGACCCAGGCTGTCACTCTAGCCAGAACGAGCAGGACAACCGCACCTATGCGCGCTTTGCCCTGCTGCCCTGTTTTGAGCCTGCCTCCGCGCAGGAAGCCAAGGACATGACCCGCGAGGCCTTTCGCCTTGCCCGCGAGCTGCAACAACCCGTGATGCTGCGCACCACCACCCGCATCAGCCACATGCGCGGCGCTGTGGATTTTGACGATCTGCCCGCCACCCAGCCAAAGGTTGAATTCAAGCGTGATCCGGGCCGGTTTGTGCCGGTTCCCGCTGTGGCCCGCAAGCGCCATCAGGTGCTGGACGGCATCATTGAAAAAGCCCGCCAGTTTGCGGAATCCAGCCGCTTCAACACGGTGCATGAACCCCATACGCCCACGCGTCTCGGCATCATCACCAGCGGCGTGGCCCGCAACTATCTGGCCGACGCCCTTTCTGCTGGCGGCTGGGAAGACCGAGTGCGCGTGCTTGAGCTTGGCATGACATGGCCCCTGCCCACTGCCATGATCACAGAATTTCTGCGCGGCTGCGACCGTGTGCTGGTGCTCGAGGAAGGCGTAGACCTGCTGGAGCAGGACATCCGCGCCCTGGTGCAGAAGCAGGAAATCCACGTGCGCATTGAAGGCAAGGATTCCGGCCTCACCGGTCAGGGTGAATATTCCACCACCCTTGTCATGCGCCGCCTTTCCTCCTGGCTCGACACGCCCTGCCCGGCCAAGCCCGTGCGCAGTGTAGACATGGAACTGCCGGGCCGCCCGCCGAACCTCTGCGCCGGTTGCTCGCACCGCGCCGTTTACTACGCCGCGCGGCAGGTTTTTGGCGACGATGCCTTCTACTCCAGCGACATCGGCTGTTACACCCTGGGTCTGTTGCCGCCCCTGCGCGCTGCGGATTTTCTGGTGTGCATGGGGTCTTCCATCTCCGCAGGCAGCGGCTTTGCCCGCGCATCGGAAAAGCCCGTGGTGGCCTTTATCGGCGATTCCACGTTCTTCCACTCCGGCATGACGGGCCTCGCCAACGCGGTTTTCAACCAGCATGACGTCATTCTGGTCGTTCTGGACAACGGCACCACGGCCATGACCGGGCACCAGCCCAACCCCGGCATGGTGCAGGAGATGCTCGGCTCCATGAGCCAGCACATGGATATTGAAGCCATTGTGCGCGCCATGGGCGTTACCCAGTGCACCAAGGTGCGCTCCTTCAACGTCAAGGCCGTCACCAAGGCGCTGGAAGAAATGAAAGCCCAGAGCGGTGTGCGCGTGCTGATTACCGAAGAGCCTTGCGTGCTGTATGCCCGCCGTCAGCTCAAAAAGGCCCAACCCCAGGTGGCCGAAGTGGCCCAGCAGGGACCGGAAGCCATGCGCTGCCTTGAGCAGCTGGCCTGCCCCGCCTTTTACCGCGAGGGCGACAATCTTGCTGTGGACGCCACGCTCTGCACGGGCTGCATGGTCTGTTTGCAGGTTGCGCCCACGGCCTTCAAGGCGCGGAAGCGGTAGGGAGATATTATGAAGACACAAGAAATGCAGAAGCGGATGCGTATATTCTTTACCGGCGTGGGCGGTCAGGGAACCCTGACGGCCACAACCCTGCTGGCCCGTACGGCTCTGGAAGCCGGACTGGATGTAGTGGCTGGCGAAGTGCACGGCATGGCCCAGCGCGGCGGCGTGGTGGAATCTGTCATGCTGCTTGGCGGCTGGCGTTCCCCCAAGCTGGATTACGGCGAAGCCGATGTGCTGCTTGGCTTTGAACCCCTGGAAACCCTGCGCGCCCTGCCCTATTTGCAGCCCGGCGGCGCAATCTTTTCCAGCAGCGATGCATTGCCGCCCCTCAGCGTTTCGCTGGGCAAGGCAGTGTACCCCGACATGCCGCACATTATGGAAAAGGCCCGTCAGGTTGCGGGGCAGTGCCATTTTGTGCCCTGCCGCGAGCTTGGCATAAAGGCAGGTTCCGTGCAGAGCGGCAACACAGTGCTCCTGAGCGTGGTCTGTTCTTCTGGCGTGCTACCCTTTGGCGTGGATGCGCTGGAAGCCGCCATCAAAAAATTCCTGCCCGCGAAATTGCAGGAATCCAACCTCAAGGCGCTGGAACTGGGCAAGGCCTACGTGAATAAATAGCGCCTTGCGCGCAGCCCGCCCCTGCTGCGGCGCCTGAGCGTGACCCATTATAAACGCAAGAAGCCCCTTCATTGAAGGGGCTTCTTTTTTGCGGCAGGAGTTTCTGCCTTAGCAGTTCTGCATCTGCTCAATGAGGCCTTCAAGATTTTGGGCTTGGGCAGAAAGCCCCGCCACGGCACGCGAGGCCGCGCTCATGGCAACAGCAGTTTGCCGCGAAAGGCTGGTAACATCGCCAATGGTGCGGTTGATCTGGTCAGTGGCCACAGCCTGCTGCTCGCTGGCGGTGGCAATTGCGCTGACCTGATTGGCGGTTTCTTCCACAGTTCCCACAATGCCTTCCAGCGCCTGGCCTGACTGCTGGGCAGCTTCGGTTGCCAGCGAAATTCCCTTTACAGCCTCCTCCACCGAGGCAGCGCTGTGGGCCACGCTTTGCTGAATGGCCTTGATGGCCGTATCCACATCGTGGGTGGAAGCCATTGTTTTTTCCGCCAGTTTGCGCACTTCGTCCGCCACCACGGCAAAACCGCGTCCGGCATCCCCAGCCCGTGCGGCCTCAATGGCGGCATTAAGGGCGAGCAGATTGGTCTGATCCGCAATATCCGAAATAACGTTCATGATACGGGTAATCGCATGCGCATGCCCGCCAAGCTGCTCCATATCATCCTTGAGGCGCAAGGAGGTGGAGCGTACGGTTTCAATACTCTCCAGAGCGTGGCGAACCACCCTGGCCCCGTCCTCTGCTTTTTGGCGGGTTTCTGCTGAGGAGTCAGAGGCAACGGTGGCATTCTGCGCCACCTCGCCCACGGTGGCGTTCATCTGCTCCATGCCAGTGGCGGCTTCCGTGAGCCTTTGAGCCGTGCTGTCTGCGCTTTCTTCTGCCTGCCGGATGGTTTCGCCAACCTGACCGGAGGCAGTGGCCACAACATGGGTCACTTCTTCCAGCGCCTCTGCCACCTGCTGCATGGCTTCTGTTTTTGCACGGGCATCGCGCTCCGCCGCCTCAGCCTGTTGCAGGGCGGCATTGGCCCTGGCGGATTCTTCCCGCGCCTTTTCCGATTCACTGCGCGCACTTTCTATATGCACCTTCAAAGCCTGAACCATAAGCACCAGCGAGGCGTACACCCCCTGTTGGCGGCCAGAGTGCTCAAGGTCATAATCCCCTTCAGCCACGCGGCCCGCTATGAGCTGCAACTGCGCCGGGTCTTTGCCGAGCTGGCGCTTGATGGCAAGCGTGATGCCCGCTGTAACCGCAATGCTGAACAATATTCCCACGATGGCGAGCACGGCCCCGGCCAAGCGCGACTGCCGCGCAATTTCCTGCGCACCTGCCGCTGCCTCCTGACTGCGCTGCACATCGTGCTGCACAAGCTGGTCAAAATAGCGCGCAAGTCGGATGAAGTCAGCTCTGCTACGGGTGAACAGCGCAATGGAGCCATCCGTATCGCCCTCGCCCGCCAGACGGATAATTTCTTCGCGGGTGGCTTCCTCCGCATGCAGCTGGGCCATGATATTGCCCCACAGTTCATCATCCACCGGCTCACCCGCCTGTTTACGGACCTCAATCAATGCCTGATAGGCCTCGGCATGATGGGCAAACTGCTTGAGGGCACGCTTGATGCGGTCGCGGTACTCGGCGATGGTGACTTTATCCGTATGCGGAGTAAGCGCCGCCAGATCGGAACGGGCCGAATACAGCAACGACGTCATGGTCTGCACCGCCACAAGCGACGGCACATACTGCTGATCCATATGGCTGACGGCGTGATCAATACGATCGGTATTGACGTAGTACACGCCGAACAGCGCCAGCATAAGAAAAATGATGCTGCTGAACGAAAGAACCAGTTTCGTGGTCAGCTTCATGAGTACTCCCGTAGTTTGCTTGTGCCGCCTTGGGGGCAGCAATAATCGTTACGCTTCAAGCTGGTAATTACTGCCGCTGATGCGTTTGCACTGCTTTTTCAGCGTGGCGGCGGCGCGCGCCAGATCAAAACTGCTCTGAAAGTTGCTGGCATTAACGCCTACAATCGTCAGGGACATGAGCGGGAAGCGCTCTTCAATATTGCTGCGGCTTTTGCCCTCGATGTAACCGCGCTGAACGTCATCGGCGCTGTAAAAGGCAGGCACGCTGTCGTTAAAAGCAGAGATGATGGTTTCGCACACATCAGGGGCCGTAAGGGCATCTGTTACGGCGATAAAGTCATCGCCGCCGATGTGGCCTACAAAATCATCCTCGCTCGCGCTTTCCTTGATGATGGACGAGAGGCGCTTGAGCGCCCTGTCGCCATTTTTAAAGCCGTATTTGTCGTTGTAAGCCTTGAAGTTGTCGATATCGAAGTAGAGAACAATACGCGGCAAACCAAGGCGCACAAGCCGCTCCAGCTCTATATCTATGAGCGCGTTGCCGGGCAGTTCTGAAAGAGGATTGAGCTGGCGCGCGTTGGCGACTTCCAGTTCGATGCTCTTTTCGAGCAGTTCCTTGACTGTTACCACACCCTGATAGCGACCCTCGCGGGTTACGGTGACAAAATCATAGAGTTTGGCGTCATCACGGCGCATGGCCTGCCGCGCTACCAGATCAATGGTGCATTGGTGGTCCACACACAAAAAGGAGCGGTCCATGACCGCTTCCACAGCTTTGTCGGCAAAAAGGGAAAAACCGAATCTGCCGCTTAGTTGCTCGTACAGGCGGTTGCGTGTGAGCGCCCCTACGGGCAAATCACCCATAACCACGCACAGCCCGTTGAGTTTGCTGTTTTTTTCGAACAAATCTACCACGCTACGTATGGGCATGTGCGGCGGCACAACGGTGCCTGCGCGGCAAATATGGCGCACATGAAACTTGTGGACGCGCGCGCCAAAAAATCTGTTTTTAATCTTGTTTTCGCGGTGAATGACCTGAAGGGCCAGCGGGTCTACGGCTCTTGGCGTGGGATCTGGCCTGCGGAGAAAATAGCCCTGTCCGTAGGGCACATCAAAACTGATGAGGGTTGCCAGCTCTTCTTCGGTTTCTATGCCCTCGGCAATGATGCGCGTATTGGTGAGCGCCGCAAATTCCTGCATGCTCTTGATGAGCGCCTGCCGGGTGAGGTCTTTATCCACCCCACGTATGAGCTGCATATCGAGCTTGATGAAATGCGGCTGCACGTCAGATATAAGGTTGAGGCCGGAATAGCCTGCGCCCGCATCGTCAATGCTGATCTGGTAATTCTGGCCTTTGTAATGCTCGATAATCTGCTTGAAGCCGCGCAGGTTCACAACCGATTCACGCTCGGTGATTTCAAAAACAATATCTTCGGCGCTGATGGCAAAGCGGGTCAGGTATTCCTTGGTGAAGCCCATGCCAAAATGGGAATCCTGAATAATGTTGGGATTTACATTAAGAAACAGGCGGATGCCCGTTGGCATCTGGCGGGCGGCGCGCAGGGCGCTACGCCGGAAGAGATGCTCAAGCTCCAGCATGCGCCCATTTTCCAGCGCGCACTGAATAAGGGCCTCTGGACCTTCAAGCGGAGTTCCGGCAGGGCCGCGGCCAAGCGCTTCATAACCAAAAACAGCGCCATCGCGAAGAGAAACAATGGGCTGGAGCACGCTGGTGATGGTCTGATTCTGGAGCACATCCAGCAAGGCCTGACGACGCTGATCATCATCGGCAGTTGCAACATTCAGTGAAGTTGATGCGGGTGGCGGAACCATGGACGTAGCGCGGCATGGATGTGGGTGCGAATCTGCCAAACTTGCAGGATGCAGCGGCAGATCGCAAAAAGTTTCTACAAATAAATCCTGCGCGGAAGAATCGGGCATGACCCCCTCCACATAAATTGCTGCGATGGTTGGGCTGCGGTCTGCTTGCGCGTGGTGGCCGAGGCATTAATTTCCGGCAGGCACGGCCCTCAGACTCGTAGTCACAAACATCACTAAGCCGATACTATGGCGGGTCTGTTACAGAAATAATTGATTTTGACGGCGAATCAGATTCGTCAGAGATAATTTGAAAAGACAATTACCAAAAAGAAAGAGGGAATTGGGCCCATTGTTACAGCCGCATTACGCGACTTTTGACGACAAGGTTACGGAGGTAAATGTGCGCTTACGCAGGGCCAGATTTTAATTGGGGTTTAGATGGGTGGTAGATGGTCTTTAGTGATAGTCGTGTCTGTCGTGGCAATGATGCCAAGAGCGATTTGCTTGGCTCGACATAGTTCTATTTTTTGCCTTTCGGGCACTTGATTCCACATCCTGTAGCGCGTTCTCACCACATCGGCGTGCGATTCGCCTCTCAGTTGAGGTGAGCCTTTAGATTTTGCTGCCCTTCGGGCACTGTATTCCGCCATCCGCGAAGTTTGGGACGCGGGTGCAGAGCATTTTCTGCTCATCGTAGAGTTTGAGTATTTTGCTGCCCTTCGGGCGCTATCTTCCG
>VSSQ01000621.1_pt1 | contig 20133 bp, 18 predicted proteins | sample 4763081 | NCBI WGS metagenome assembly VSSQ01 (sample SAMN12137344, study PRJNA551015) | bioreactor metagenome | isolation source: SDC9 anaerobic chlorinated ethene degrading culture | place: USA: Knoxville, Tennesee | collected 2015-01-01
TTATTAATACGGATTTGTTTGAAATCCTGAAAAAGTAAGACCAATAACAACTTTTTGTAGTGCTCCCCTCTTTTTCAGACCACTTAAGCCACTAATTGGTGCCTGATGATCTGCCCCCCGAAACTGGACACACTAAATGTCATGACTGGCAATGCATGCGATAATGGCAAAAGGCGCTCCGCATGAAGATCAGGGACTATGCCACCTTCCGGGTGAAGTACGGGTATCGAAGGATCCGTGTGCTTCTCCAGAGGGAGGGGCTGAAGGTGAACAAGAAACGGATATACCGGCTGTACAGGCTTGAAAATCTCAATGTGCGGCTCAAAACAAGAAGTCAAGCCATCCCCAGGGAACGGCCTAGGAGGGACATGGCGGCGCGCGCGTGCATATTATATTCTATATATATGATCCTATCAATTCCAGCTCTTTACCCATTCTCTTCCTGACTTCCCGTATCTCTAACTCATTCTGTAAGTTAAGCCAAAATTTATACGAGTTGCCAAAATACTTAGATAACCGTAACGCCATCTCTACCGTCAGTTTCCTGCGATCGTGCAGTATATCCAATACCGTACTCGTAGAAACATTCAGTTCTTTGGATAAACGATAGGGCGTAATATTAAGCGGTTCAAGAAACTCTTCCCTCAATATCTTCCCTATGGTCGGTGTCTCCATATATTCGTTCTTCATATCTTTTACCCCTTAATGATAATCCACAATCGACACATCAAATGCTTCCCCGTTCCTAAATCTGAAAATGATCCTCCATTGGTCATTTATCCTTATGGAACAATAGCCTTTTAATCTCCCTTGTAAATGTTCAAATCTATTAGAAGGCGGCACTCTAAAATCTTCTTCCGTTGTTGATGCATCGATCATAAGTAGCTTTATAAGGGCCCTTTCATGGATTTCCGGAGGCAGCCGTTTAGAACGAACCTGATGAAATATCTTTTCTGTCTCAGAATCACCGAATGATCGGATCATGGCTATAATATATGTGATACAGATATATCTGTCAAGAAGATATTGTATTCTATATAACTCTATATTACAAACTTCTAACAAAAAATAGTACTGTATGAAGATATGGCTATTAGTGTGTCCTGTGGAGAAGCGTTCCCTAATTCTTATATCGAAGATGCTTAATGATTTCATGTTTATAAGTATTTTTATATATAGTGTTGATCTGCCCCCCGAAACTGGACACACTAAATGTCATGACTGGCAATGCATGCGATAATGGCAAAAGGCGCTCCGCATGAAGATCAGGGACTATGCCACCTTCCGGGTGAAGTACGGGTATCGAAGGATCCGTGTGCTTCTCCAGAGGGAGGGGCTGAAGGTGAACAAGAAACGGATATACCGGCTGTACAGGCTTGAAAATCTCAATGTGCGGCTCAAAACAAGAAGAAAGCAGGTTTCAAGGCCGTACGTTGAACCCGTCAAGGAGAGTCGGGCTAACGAGGTATGGGCCATGGATTTCGTCTCAGACCAGTTGTTCAATGGTAAGAGGTTTAGCACGCTTACCGTTACTGATATTTGCGTTTTATGGGAAATAGCGATTATGCCCTGTAAATAAGGATAAAATGCAACAAAAAAGGCTCCCGATTGGGAGCCTGATTTTCTTTTAGCAGGGGCAGGACTCGAATCTCCATAGCATAATAAATTATTATTGCATAATATTTTAAAGACTCACTGTATTATACTGCCCATACAGCGCCTAAATTTCCACTAAAATTTATCTATTTATATGCTGTTGAAATAACAGATACAAGACATTCAATCGTTTAGTCAAGCCACTAACAAAGAGGGCTCGGTGGGGGACAAGGGGGGTGTTAGGCTGTATGAATTAACCCCGAAATTATCCAGAACTCAAAAAGATCCGACGCACTTTTAAAAGCCAAGTCACTAGTTTCAATAAACTCCATGACTAACTCATACTATAAATAAAGAAGAGTAGTGTTCAGTAAAAGAGTTTGATAAACAAGGATGTGAGATAGATCTTTGATTTCTAGTATCAGTCTCAGAGGGAAAGTCTTAAATAAATAAGAAGGCCATCACTCTGTATCATTTATTTTATAAAAAAAATTGCCGCAAAATGTGGATGCAACTACCAGATCCAATTTATAAGGAATGATTTTTCGATGTTTCTAGTTAATGTTTAGCATTAAATATAGGAAACACAATAATTTCTATTCCGATATATAAAATTCCGTGGTAAGCTAATAGATATAAATATTTGGAAATGATTGAAAAAATGAATTAACATCAGTCGTTTCCACGTTGGCAGGAGCTATACGCTAATGCTAAAAGGAATTATTGACTATTTAATCATTGATCTAAAACTGGACTTTAACCACGCGGTCCGTGTAGATACCTACCCGGGATTTGTTCTTAGAAGCGTACTCGGCTGGCAGTTGAAGCGCATGCACTGCGTAATGAGGGATTCACCCTGTGAAAATTGTCCTTTTTCTTCCACCTGTGCCTATGCTTTTATATTCGAATCAATCATCCCAAAGACAACTGCTAGCCTTCAAGGGCGTGACAGAGCTAGCCATCCATTTCGTATTTGGACTGACGCGATACCTGGAAGCATTATAAAAAGCCTTGAATTACATATTACACTTTTCGGACGAGCAAGAGATTACTTACCTCATGTGGTATACGCTTTTAGAGAAGCTGCAGCAACAGGCCTTTTTAAAGCGCGCACCCCCGCAGTCCTTTCATCGGTGATGATAGAAGGGCAGGAGATTTTGCATGGCGACCGACTTCTTCTTCATGATCTCCCCCCCAAAAAAATTGAACTCGATGTAGATAAAAAAGATAGCCTTGAGAAAATTCTTATCATCAACTGTCTTACCCCTCTCCGGTTTAAGACTGATGGCCATTATTCAGTGGATTTCTCAGGACCCGCTTTCGTCAGCTCCTGTCTCCGAAGGACTTTTACCATGTTTGAGCAATATGGTCATCTCGATTTAAATGCACAGGAGTCGCTTCTTCAGGCCTTAAGATTAGGTAAGGAGTCAACTTATCCAATCATACCTGAGAGATACTTGCGATGGGTTGAGTTCTCTCATTATTCAGGACGACAAAAGGACAGTATGCAACTTGGGGGAGTAATGGGTCACTTCCGCCTCGAAGGTGAAGCGTCAAATTTATCATGGCAAGCGATAGAGCTATCGACTACATTAGGCGCTGGGAAAAACTGCAGTTTTGGATTCGGAAATATCAGTATTGAAAATACTTAAAAACAGGAGTGATTGTGTATGGAAGAAATTCGTTTTGAGGAGCAGGTCCTCGCTTCACTCTTCCATGATTTAGGAAAGATTGCACAGCGAGCTGGCGCAGAAGACTGCCTAACGCCCAAAATGGACGGCCAGCTGTTGCCCTTAGCTCCTGGAGGCTGGTACTCGCACAAGCATGCCTGGTATACCCACGGCGCTATACTTAAGTTGAAATCCAGCCTCCCCGAAGGATTCAATGCGGAAACGATCGCTCGAATTGCGGCAGCGCATCATAATCCATCAAACGCTGCGGAACAGCTTATTACTGAAGGAGATAGGATATCGAGTGGCGCGGACAGAACTCTTCGTGAAATTGAAACTGAGCACAAGGGTTCATACATAGAGCAAGCATGCCTGTCGATTTTTTCTTCGGTCCGCTTCGGTGATCAAAAATCTATTCCAGAAACCTTTCTTGAACTCGGCCCACTTGAACCTGATCGAGGATATCCAAAACCTACCTTCAGAAACTCACGACAGTCCTATAATGATATTTGGAACGGTCTCGTGAAGGATCTCGATTCAATCCATACAAGCGATTTTGAAGCCTATCTTGCCATTGCCGATTCCGCACTGGAAAGATGGACATGGAACATTCCCTCTACGACTATCGATCAACCGGACATTAGCTTGTATGATCACATGCGAACAACAGTCGCCTTTACAAGTGCACTTTACCGTTACCATGAGGCGCAGGGTAGCCTCGAAAACGTCCAAGCGATCAAATCTGATGCCGTACCGTGTTTTGCGCTTCTCACAGGCGACTTGTCGGGAATCCAGAAGTACATCTTTGATCTCAAGTCCACCAAGTACAATGCAAAGATACTTAGATCGCGAAGCTTTCTTCTTCGTTCTTTGTCGGAATCTGCGATCCGCATGATATGCAGAGAATTTAAACTTACATCATTCTCCTGCTTGAGCGTGGCTGGAGGACGGTTTACCTTGATATTGCCTGCTCTTCCCGACATCAGCGCAAGGGTGGATCGTATCCGTAAGTTAATCGAACTGGAATTTATTCACCGCTTTGACGGAATTATAGCTCTCAATCTCTCTGAACCCGTACTTGCATCCCGCGCATCCCTGCACCAGGGCGAGGAAGGTTTTACTAAGCTTTTCTCTTCGGTAATGAATGCAACATATAATGCAAAGCAGAAAAAACTCCAAAAAGGATTGGCAGAGACCGGGCAGGTTATCCACAGGCACTACGAGCAGATTGAAGCGGCGTTACAATCGGAAGGCAGCATCTGCGCGATTTGTGGCGCAAGGGCTTCAGTCCATGACAGCTCCCTTTGTGAGGGCTGCGATGAATTAATTGAAGCAGGTACTCTACTCCCAAAATCTAAGTATCTTGGGGTATTTAAGGCACAAGCGAAAAAACAAGGGCTTTCTCTTCTCGATAATGAGTATTTGCAAATTGCAAATTCCGAGCAGGTATTTGGCAATAATAAGCTTATTGCGCGCATCGATGGCTTTGAACCTGGCAAAGCCTATGTTCGGCTCCCCTACACAGTCCCCATGGAGGACGGACAAGTCAAGGAATTTGAGAAATTAGCCCAGGAGTCTAGAGGTGTTCCCCACCTTGCCATGTTCAAAGCCGACCTGGACAACCTTGGATATGTGTTTAGTAGGGGTTTAGGCAAACAACTCTCCGCATCCCGCTATGCATCTTTGAGCAGGACTCTTGATTACTTCTTCACTGTCATGGTTAGGCATTACATCGAGTCAGATCACCGATTCAAAGATATATATACCGTGTTTTCAGGCGGGGATGATCTTTGCGTCATTGGTCCTTGGAACGCAATTATAGATTTCTCTATTGAATTCCACCAAAGGTTCGAATTGTTTACTGGTTCTAATCCTTGGCTTTCTGTATCCGGGGGAATATCTATTGTCGGTAAAGGCCTTCCCGTGGGTAGAATGGCTGAAGAAGCCGAGGCAGAACTAGAAAAAGCAAAGAATTATCCTGAACGTAAAAAACCCAAAAAGAACGCTATTTCTTTATTTGGCATTCCATCGCAATGGAATCATTTCGAAGGCTTGATTGCAGATGGGAAAACCTTGTTAAAGGAACTAGAAGAAGGGGGCGTTTCCCACAGCGCCGTGTACACGCTCCTCGAAGATTCCCATCGCGCTGAATCTTTCATGAAAGGGGATATCGGACCGCATAACGCACTCTGGAAAAGTCATTTTGAGTATGCTCTTCGTCGCTCAAAGGCCTCAGAAAACGCGAAAATGCTATTGAAAAAGTATTCCGTAGACCCCGCCAAGATGATCCAAGCGAGGATACCTGCAAGCATCGCACTTTATTCTACACGAATAGGAGGTTTTAGATGATTCAATTCCTGGATTCGGAATCCCGGGTTAGGCCGGATCTCCTCGACAAGGAAGCGCTCAAGGTAGCGGACAGCATCTTAAGAGTCAGCCCTACACAGATGCGCAGGATATTTGATCAGATCAAGCAACTAGTTAAGCGTATCGACTCTGGCGATAGTTGGCAGGATGTCGAACCACTCGTTAGGCTCCAGAAAGCCCAACTGGTTTATACCATGCGCAGAGGAAGGAAAAACGGGGGACGAGATAGGGAGATGGATTGGGATAATTTCATGAAATTCATGGATGAAGCTCTCAATTCGGTGAAGACTGAAAAGGAATATCGTGCATTCAGTATGATGATGGAAGCGGTCTACGCCTATCATTACGCCAGGACAAAAGAGAGAATTTGAAATATTAGGAGGTTCGAGATGGGAACTTTTAAGCTTAAAGCGATACATGTAATCCGTGGAAGCATTGTGGTGAAAACAGGGCTTCATATTGGTGCTGGCAATGACAGGATTGAAATTGGTGGTATGGACAACCCTATCATTCGGAATCCAGCCGATAATATGCCATATATTCCAGGCTCATCAATCAAAGGGAAAATGCGCAGCCTTCTTGAAATAGCCTACGATAAGGTAGCCGTCAACCAAGGGAAGCCTTGTTCTTGCGGGAATCCGCATTGTCCTGTATGCAGGGTCTTTGGCACGGCAATAGATAAAAGAAAGGATGATGAAGCGATGGAACGCGGTCCAACGAGGATAATAGTACGCGATGCTATGATCTCAGAGGAAAGCAAACATAAATTTAAATCAGCGATCGTTGAGGAAAAAAATGAAAACAATCTCAACAGAATTACCGCAGAAGCCACACCTAGACCGGTAGAACGCGTTGTTCCAGGGGTTTCATTCGATTTTGAGATCGCCTATCGCGTTTTCGATATAAAGAATGATGATGGGAAAACGGATGAGTCTTTCTTTAAGAGTACTGTGCTTGGTGGTCTTGCACTCCTGCAAAAAGATTACCTTGGAGGCGGTGGCAGCAGAGGAAGCGGCAGAATTGTATTCGTAGGATTAAAGGACGAGACTGGCGCCGAGGTATTGTTGCCGGATCCAGAGGTGGTACTCGAGGTATGAACACCTATAAGGCCAGAATAAAAATTAATGGCCGGCTGCTTACTCCGCTACGGGCGGACACCATATTCGGCCATGTTGCATGGGGCATTGCACGACATGAAGGAGCTGAATCGCTGGAGGCATTCCTTGATTCATTCGCAACTTTTCCTCCCCTTGTGATGTCTTCTGCATTCCCTGCAGGGTGCATTCCTGTACCACAGCTATACAATGATCTAGCTAACCCCTCTGATCCAAACGCATACAGCCGACTTAAGAAAAGCAAGCGTCTACGTTACATACCTATATCAACCATCAATAACGGAAATCCAATCAACCACGATGTAGTAGGAGAAGCAGCATCTTCTCTCCTCTATGAAGAGACTCGCGTACAGACCCTTCACAATACAGTGGATCGTCTCCGGGGAGGCACACTGGAAGAAGTCGGACTATTTCAAACAAGGGACACTTGGCTGTATAGGATTGATCCACGGGAAGGTATAAAAAGACCTGCTTTTCTGGATATTTATATTGCATCAGACATGGATGTTGAACGCATTGATACCTTGATACGATGGGCATTTGAGTCAGGTTTTGGAGCGAAAAGCTCATCAGGGGCCGGCTGGGTCGAACTACAGGGAATTGAAGCATTCTCCTTGCCAAACAAAGGAAATCGAGCGATGGCCCTTGCTCCCTTTGTGCTAGAAAATCCAGCAGAGGTTGATAATCTCAAAGCTGATATCTTTGTCAGGCATGGCATGCTCGCACAGGAGTTCGGCGCCTACATGAATCCCTTCAAAAAGCCGATCCTGTTTTTTGATGAAGGCTCAACCTTTGTACCTAAGCATGAAAAGTGTTTCATCGGTTCTATGGTAAAAGATATCCATAGGGATCGCCGCATACGACAACATGGTCTTGCGCCTATCCTTTGGCTTGAAGACGGCGGCGCGCCTCCTATCTCGAGGAGTGTTTGATGACACGGTACAGACTTGCGATACGACCATTGACAGCGGTGCACATTGGTTGCGGAGAGTCTTTGACGCCTCTTGAATATACTTTTAGGAAAAATAAACAGGGGGAAGATATTTTCGTTCGATTCCGCCCTGAGACGTTAGTACAAGGACTGAATAAAGAGAAAAAAGCACTTTTTTCATCCTTAGCAGCTGGAAAGGATATCCTAGCACTGCGGAAATTCCTTGCCGAAAACCTTAGTTACGATTCAATTCTATATACAGCACGAGTTACATCTGAATTTCTAAAAGAATTTGCTGTGCGAAGTGAATCGGAAGCGAATAGCCTGGAAATTGAGGCTGAATACCGTCCGGCAGGACAAAAGTTTCCTGTTCTCCCTGGTTCTTCGATAAAAGGTGCATTCAGAACCGCTATCCTTAATCAAAGAATTAAGAAAAAAAGAATAAAGGGAGGCGAATTTTCACTTGATCCTCGCTCTCGCTATGATACGGATCTGCAAAGATGGGGTCTTGACTTCGGGGTTCCAAATGACGACCCCTTTAGAGCTATATCGATAGGCGATTGCCCTTTTCCGCCCCAGGACAACCAACTTATCAGCAGGATGCTACAATATAAGCCTAATAGACAAGGTGTGGGGTCCTTCGATTCTATTTCCATCCATGCAGAAGTCATAGCTGGAGAGCTTTCCGGTGGCAGTGCCCAAGGCGTGACTGATTTTCTTATCGTAGAAGAACTCGAAAATTTTAGGGCGCTAGAATATGGAGCGCTTAAGTTTAAAGCCCATCGAAAAATACTTGACACACCAATATCCTCCCAAGAGCTTCTGGATTCGTGCGACAGCTTTTATGGCAAGGCTTTCGATGATGAATTCAACAAATTCTTTCTTAATGCTCCAGATGACTCGCTTTATAGGTCAGCGCAGAATCTGGCTGATCTCGTAGATTCCTTGAAATCCTCGAACGAGCATCTTGTACGTATTGGTAGGTGGAGCCATGTGGAGTCAGTAACGCTTGAGGATCCTTTCAGGCGCCCTTTTGGGCGGCGAGGCTATGGTAAAACAAGAACCTTGCTTGAATATGAAGGGGCTTATTTTCCTATGGGCTGGTGCGCATTCCGCCTAGAGAAAGAGGATTGATCAATGGCAATCAACCTTATTTCCTTTTTAGGTGTTTCAAATTATCTGCCAGTACAGTATTCACATGGTGATGTGCTTTCAGATTTTACTCCCTATATCCAAGTCGCGCTTGCCCAATTCAATTTCGCTGAGTTGTCCAAACCCGGGGCATCGGTGTCTATCCTCATGACTGAACAGGCAAAGATAAAGCATTGGGATATAGAAGGAGGACTAGCCCAAGCCCTGAGAGGAATTCTACCAACGGCATCCATCGAAGAAGTGATTATCCCTGAGCTAAAAAACGAAGAACAACTCTGGGAAATATTTGATAAAATGTTCGAGATTATTCCTAAAAATGCTGAAGTTATACTCGACATTACGCATGGATATCGCAGCATGCCTTTACTCGGAGCCGTAATTCTTGACTATGCACGATCTCTGAAGCATATCAAGGTTCAGGGAATCCATTATGCCGCAGTAGAAGCAAAGCAAGGCGATATTGTTCCTATTGTGGACCTTTCAAAGCTCGACCGGCTGTTCAGGTGGAATAGAGCCGTAGAGCTATTCATTAGGGGTGGCGATGCCTCAGGCTTGGAAGACCTTATGGGTGAGACAGCACGCGACGCCGACAAGGAAGCTAAACTAGGACAATCTCTTCCAGCTGAAAGACGCCTCTGTTCAAACCTAAGGCAAGCTTATGAATTGCTCACAACAGCTCGTGGGGAGGAAATCTGCTATGGAGAGCCGTTTCTCGTCGCTACAAGGACGTTGGACGAACTCACTGTAGCGGGAGGCTTTGCATCCCCTATGCGCCCGCTCTACAATCTCATTCGCTCCCGAGTTTCCTCTTTCAGAAAAGATAGCTTATCAAACCTTCTATACGCCATATCGATGTGCATTAATTATAGGCTAACGCAACAGGGCATTACGCTCTTACAAGAGTCGATCATTACAATTCTACTCTTCATTCACAATCTTGACGCTGCAGGCAGGAATCAGAGAGAAGCCGTATCTAAGTATTTTAGATACTTATTTCGGAATAACGATTCTATTATCAACCCTCGTGAGGAGGAAAAGTTTTTTGACATCATCGAAGCCTTGGAATTAGATCCACTCTGTGAAAGCCTGGGAGTAGCTTTCAATGCCCTGCGAGACTTACGGAATAATATTAATCATGCTGGTTTCACCCTAGCACAACCACGCCCAGATCGGTTCGAAAAAGCCCTTAAGGAACAATTCATAGCTACTCTTACTGCATTAGCTGAGCACTCGGAGTTCAAGGAAGCTTGTGGCCTTCTTTTAGAAAAACACAAAAAGACATGAGAAGACAGGCAAACTATTCCTGTAATGGAGTTCTTTGACATGGTCGTTGCTGTCGTACGTTGCAGGCGTACGAGTCTAGGGTAACGGATTAGGGAAGGATAAAGGAAAAGGAGTTTGATAATGGGCTCAGTATACATCTTTTCCGACTATGGCAAGCTAGGCAAGAAAGAAGAATCATTGTGTTTCACATCTTACGATGGAATGGAGAGGCGGATTTTTCTCCATCGCACCGATAGGATAATTATCACAGGTGCGGTGGAGATGAGTTCCGCAGCGTTCAGGATGTTGATGAAGCATAAGATTGATACCATATTCTTGAGTAAAAATGGAAAGTTTAATGGCAAGATTGAATTTCAGGAAGGAAGGAATGTATTTCTACGGAAACGTCAGTATCAAATCCTCGATAATGAGGCCGTAGGCCGTACCCTTGCGGCCTCCATCATCCACGGGAAGATACAGAACCAGATCAATTTCATGCAACGTATAGGCAGAAAAAAAAACGTAAATTCAATCGATGCGGCAATTGCAGGTGCTAAGAAATGCCTCGATGATCTGAATACCGCCAATACTATGGAATCTCTTAGAGGTTATGAAGGATATGCCTCACGCCTTTTCTTTTCAGTATTGAAACAAAACATATCGCCAGATTGGGCAAGGTTTGCTGGACGTTCAATGCACCCCCCAAAAGATGAAGTAAACGCAGTTCTCAGTTTTATATATACTCTTCTTTTGTACAGGGTGGATTCATACGTTGAAATGGTAGGACTTGATCCATACGTCGGATATCTGCATACACTATCCTATGGTAAAAGAGCACTAACCTTTGACCTCATGGAGGAGTATAGGACTTCGATCGCAGATACACTTTGTTGTGCGCTTTTTAATCTTGGAGTACTGAATAAAAGTGATTTCAGTATCTGCGTTTTTTCTGCTGACGATGACAACCAACCCCTAGACACTCCAGTTGATGTACAAGAAAGTACAGTTGTTACAGAGAGCGCAGAGCGAATTTCCGGAGTACTTCTCACTAGTGAAGGTCTAAAAAAGGTGTCTAGTCAGTTTGAGGAAAAGATGTCGACTTTAATTTTTTATCCGCCGACGGCCGAAAAGATTTCATACCAACAAGTGATGATTGAGCAAGTTAAACACTTTTCCAGAGTATTAATGGGCGAAGAAACAGTCTACAAGCCCTTTGTTGTAAGATAGACATGTTTCGATTAGTTTGTTACGACATTGCAAGCCCAAAACGTCTCAAAAAAGTAGCTAAAATATGCGAATCTTACGGTATCAGGATCCAAAAATCCTGCTTTCAGGCCGATGTCACAGATAAGGAAAGATTCAAGAATCTCTTGGGTGCCATTTCTATAGAGATGGATAGAAAAAAAGATTCTCTTGTCATTTATTCAGTATGCGACGACTGCAACAAACTTAAAGTTGAGATCGGCCCAAATAAAATAATTGATCCTGATGAGGTTATATTCTTATGAGACCTAATCACCGGTGGATTGTTATTTATGATATTCTTGACAAGAAGCGTCTTACAAAGGTCGCGAAACTTATGGAATCCTTTGGTATGCGAATCCAAAGGTCGGTGTTTGAAATGGCCGGATCTGGTCGTCTTGTTGAGTTGGTAACATCCAAGTTGGAATTTATACTTGAAGATGTGGACAGTGTAATATTTATTCCGCTCTGTGTCGAAGATTATGAGAAGACAGTTCGCATGGGTTCGGCTATGCGAGTCCCAGACACAGAGCTATTAGATGAGAACATTTTTGTATAATCAAGACAGATACTGTAAACCGCGCGAACCTATCCAAAGCAAAAAAACCTGCATTTTTTTCACCTGGTTCGCGCAAAACATTATTTCTTTATTGAGGAGGTATTTATCAGATTGCTAACAGTAGAAGGAAGTTACAAATGGACTAATTATCTTGAAGACTATCCAAGGTTGGCGGCCATACCCATGCAATTCCTTATGAAGAAACAGCAAAAAGCCGATAGGATTTTCCGATAGGACCTGAATAAAGGGATTACAACATATTACATGGTAGGCTTTAAAACTACAGATATCCGATTTTCCGATAGGACCTGAATAAAGGGATTACAACTGGTCTTGGATACGGCCATCTCGTGCCCTTGCCGATACATTTTCCGATAGGACCTGAATAAAGGGATTACAACGCTGATTCGCACTCGCAAAAGACAGCTTGTTGACCCGCATTTTCCGATAGGACCTGAATAAAGGGATTACAACTTCGTGCAATCAAGAGCAAATTTATCCAAATTTTGAACAAATTTTCCGATAGGACCTGAATAAAGGGATTACAACCATTTATTAAGCCTACGCAAAGCCGCAAGCTTTGTCGAATTTTCCGATAGGACCTGAATAAAGGGATTACAACTAGGGTCGTTCCACCCCCGTTGTCGAGGATAATCTCCAATTTTCCGATAGGACCTGAATAAAGGGATTACAACATGGCCTCGGCGCGGGATATCGCCCCGGCCGAAAAATATTTTCCGATAGGACCTGAATAAAGGGATTACAACTTGATGTAGTGTAAAGCATAGATACTTTATATCGCAGATATTTTCCGATAGGACCTGAATAAAGGGATTACAACTTTGTGTTGCAAAACCCGAATCCCGGGTTGCTCTTGTGTATTTTCCGATAGGACCTGAATAAAGGGATTACAACCTATCAGTCCATTTCCTATCTGTTCCCCTATATGTATATTTTCCGATAGGACCTGAATAAAGGGATTACAACCATATATAGTCTTATCCATATGCTGCCGTGATGTCCTGATTTTCCGATAGGACCTGAATAAAGGGATTACAACTTTCTACGGAGGGGGCACAAACCCCCTCCTCGACAAACTATTTTCCGATAGGACCTGAATAAAGGGATTACAACAGGGCGGCGGCGCGAGCCTTGTCAATCAGCTCGTCAGCATTTTTCCGATAGGACCTGAATAAAGGGATTACAACTTAACGAATTCGCGGCGATACGCTTTCCGCGCTATCACATTTTTCCGATAGGACCTGAATAAAGGGATTACAACCCGGAAAGGAGGGGGTAGTTCATCTTTAACTGCTGTAGATTTTTCCGATAGGACCTGAATAAAGGGATTACAACCGGCACGGACGACAGCGCCTTCTGGTGTCATGCCGTATTTTTCCGATAGGACCTGAATAAAGGGATTACAACTCTGAATGTTGGCGGGGAAATCCGCCAACATCTGCAGATTTTTCCGATAGGACCTGAATAAAGGGATTACAACATTGCCCGATCCGTAGCGTTTAACGTGGAATAATTTGTATTTTTCCGATAGGACCTGAATAAAGGGATTACAACCCGTAAGACTTGGGCGATATAATCTATATCGTAATCCTATTTTTCCGATAGGACCTGAATAAAGGGATTACAACATTCTAGATTCAATTCTACTGTCTTACTCATTTTCGTTCATTTTTCCGATAGGACCTGAATAAAGGGATTACAACTATACGCGATATAATCCATATCATAATCCTTGCCAAATTTTTCCGATAGGACCTGAATAAAGGGATTACAACTTCTTCATCCGACAGTAAATTACGGCTTTCAAAATTTAAATTTTTCCGATAGGACCTGAATAAAGGGATTACAACAGTCCATACCAGCGGAAATAAGCCCTGCCTAATGTACGATTTTTCCGATAGGACCTGAATAAAGGGATTACAACCTTTCAGAGCTACCGCTAGATTGTATTGGGAACCAAATTTTTCCGATAGGACCTGAATAAAGGGATTACAACGAAATCGCCCGAATACGAAAAGCGATTGCGGATTGTTGAATTTTTCCGATAGGACCTGAATAAAGGGATTACAACCCGTTTTGTTTAGTCTTTTATAATTTGTCATTTTCTTTTCATTTTTCCGATAGGACCTGAATAAAGGGATTACAACGTCGATGGTATCGGTCGGGAAAAGCTGGTGCCCAACGAATTTTTCCGATAGGACCTGAATAAAGGGATTACAACGATAATATTCCCAAGTAATTTGCTAGTTAGAAAATTAAAATTTTTCCGATAGGACCTGAATAAAGGGATTACAACTTTACTCAACCTCCTTTAAAAATACAGGATGTCCCGGGAATTTTTCCGATAGGACCTGAATAAAGGGATTACAACCCTACCGAGTCTAGCTCATCTACGAGGGCTTCCCCGAATTTTTCCGATAGGACCTGAATAAAGGGATTACAACCTGAATGTTGGCGGGGAAATCCGCCAGCATCTGCAGATTTTTCCGATAGGACCTGAATAAAGGGATTACAACTCTGCTCGGGTGAGCCATGCCCCCCCGACACCCTTTATATTTTTCCGATAGGACCTGAATAAAGGGATTACAACCTTGGCTCCCGAGGACTCGATCAGCTCCCACACAGGGTCATTTTTCCGATAGGACCTGAATAAAGGGATTACAACCCGCCTTATCCCCGAATTTTTCCGATAGGACCTGAATATTTTTCCGATAGGACCTGAATAAAGGGATTACAACAGATACTCCGGGTCGCCGTTGCCGTCTATCTCCGCGTCCGAATTTTTCCGATAGGACCTGAATAAAGGGATTACAACGCATCCGTTTGCGCGGCCAATGCTCCGGCAAGCGCATCATATTTTTCCGATAGGACCTGAATAAAGGGATTACAACTCGGGAAAAGCTGGTGTTTAACGAGATAGTCGATATCTCCATTTTTCCGATAGGACCTGAATAAAGGGATTACAACATACCCAACCGCTCCATAGCGTATTAGTAACTTCTTATTTTTCCGATAGGACCTGAATAAAGGGATTACAACCCTCCTCTTCGATAAACTCTATCTGCGCGGCTGGGATGATTTTTCCGATAGGACCTGAATAAAGGGATTACAACTGAAAGCTGGTTTCCCCGCGCTTTCCTGGCTTCCTTGCGCATTTTTCCGATAGGACCTGAATAAAGGGATTACAACCAGTACCAAAAGCTACGGACTTGTCAATCGGCATCACTTTCATTTTTCCGATAGAACCTGAATAAAGGGATTACAACGCCATGTGCTCGTCATGCCTTTTCTGCTGCTCGTCGTCGGATTTTTCCGATAGGACCTGAATAAAGGGATTACAACCTGGGGTTACGCTCCCATTGCTCGACAACCATGTGTATTTTTCCGATGGGACCTGAATAAAGGGATTAAGACCCACCATTTGGATCGAAAATGCGTTAAGTAGAGCCTCTTGCAAAAGTCTCGCACATTAAACGGCTGAATAGGTCGCATTCTAAAACGGATACGGTTACGAGCAGTCGAGTACTGTAGATTTAGTGGGGCATAGGTCAAAAAACAAGAAATTTCCCGGAATTGTAGCTATGAGGACAGACTGCCCCTAGCGCCTCACCCTTACCAGATAAATATTATGCGCTTTTCGTCAGCGATGGCGCTATAAAGCACTGCAAGATCTTGATCGCCGCTAGACTTACGACCCTGCACATCACTTGAAACGTTACTTTTTCGATCCCTCTGACAAAATATGGAACGGATAAAAGCCAATCCTTCAAATGCGAATTCGCTCGCTCAACCGTTGTCCGTATCGCATAGCGGCGTTGTGTGGCAAGATCAAAGCCAGGGCGCGTGTCGTTCCTTCGTTTGTTATGATCAACAATGGCCACCCGGCCGCGTTGTCGAATAAACGAATCAATCACGTCCGAGTCATAGACTGCGTCCATGAGCGAATATAAATGGGTAACCCGCGGGAATTCTTCTTACAGCTCCAAGAACAGCGCATATCCAATGTTTTCAGGGCTTCTTTCAGCGGCATGGTCTTTTGTTGTGCAATGACAGGCAGGGCTTTTGATCATACGCAGGGCGCCCAAAATGTGACCCTGTCTCTTCAGGTGCGTTCATGTGTGCTTCTAGCACTTGCAATATCGACAGAAATGCTTGCTGATCATGAGTCAGATATTCTTCGAATCATTTTTGAATATCAAAGCTGATCCCGAAAAGTATTTGCATGCCGCCCATGATTTCGGTTATACTTTTCATTGCGGGGACTTCCTCCTGTTTTTGGTTGTCTTGATAACTCCATTATACAGGTTCTGTCCCCGCTTTTCATTAAAATTCGTTTAGCCTATGACTTTTGCAAGTGGCTCACTAATTTAATCATTTTTTTAGGAGGCTACAGATGTCAAACAGAGTGGAGTTGCCGAGGGATTGGGAATGGGATGGCAGAAAGCTAAAGCCATGGTATGGCACAACTTCTTCTAATTCATGGGAATTTGACGGTAGGAAAATTAAATCATTATATGGTGCTAATTTCTCAAATACTTGTGAAATATCAGCAACCCAACTGAAGCCTGTATACAGGGCAAGAAATTCGAACACATGGGATAGAAACAACCAGCCTATTGCAGTATTAATCGGCAAGGTGATTGGCCTATATTGATTTTTCATTAGCAATCCCTTTTTTATTTTTCGGAGGAAACGATGTTTTATATCCCCGTTTCAAAACCAGAAGATTGGAAAGTTTTCTTAGCACAACCCCGAAAGCAATGGAAAGATGGCTATTCCGCCAAAGAACTAGCCGAAGCCTGGCAGAACGCATTGGATTTCCCAAGAATCGTTAGAAATGCTTTAGCAAGCAGTAAAGTTGCAGAGGACAAGGAAATCGAGTTTATCCAGGGCATACCAGAGTACGAGGTTGATCTCCCCGGAGGGAGCAAAGCATCACAGAATGACCTGTTTGTATTAGCTAGAATTGATAATGAATTAGTGGCAATTATGGTTGAAGGTAAACATCGTGAGCCATTTGGTAAAACTATTGCTGAATGGAAGAAAGATGGTGGATTTAGCGAAGGGAAAAGATCAAGGCTTGCTTACCTTGCCACAACTTTAGGTTTACCTGTATTAAATATTGGCAAACTACGCTATCAGCTTTTTCACAGGACAGTATCAGCGATTCTAACCGCACAAAAGTATTGCACAAAAAAGACGATCATGCTGGTCCATACATTTAGCTCTAATAATGATTCGTATCCTGACTATGAAGCATTTGCAAAAATGCTTGGCTATAAACCTGAAATGAATTGCTTTACTGAATATAAAACCAAATCCGGTATATTATTGTCTTTGGGATAGATCAATAATGAATGGATATAGGAAGAATTCCTCAATAAAATGCCCCTTATGTGGGAAACGGCATACAATACCAATCCTATATGGTATGCCGAGCTGTGAAGCATTCTTGGAAGAGGAAGCGGGGAAAATTTGGCTTGGTGGCCGTAAAATTTCTGTAGATAGTCCAAGCCGATACTGTAAAGATTGCCGTAAATCTTTTGGGAAGGCCTCTGAGTCTTTTAGGATTATAGAAAATGTATTATTCTTCGTCGGTGGCTTCAATCGCGACAATCATTTTATAGATATCTCATTGGCATCTAATTCATATATCCTAACCTATCGCCATTTATTGCCGTTTAATAGCAAAAGCGATTCTACAAATAGCCCGATTGAACAGACAAAAAAGCTTTCTGTGGAAGAAGTAAAGTATCTTCAAGGAATAATACCTAAACTCTACATCTTGGAATGGCCTAGCTCAAGCATTGACAGTAACATCCTTGATGGGACGCAGTGGAGTATAGAAATCAAATACCAAGGAAAGAGAAAAATAAAAAAACATGGGAGCAATAAATTCCCTCCCTATTTCACTGAGCTAGTTAAAGCCATGAGCAAATTGAATGGAGGCCAATTATAAAAAACGAAAGTGGAGGAAAAGCATGATCGTTCAGATCGAATTAGAAAAAATTCTTTGGAAGTTTATCAAAGAGTACTCGTATATGTTCAAGGACCCTTATATTCGAAAATACATTAAAAAAAATCGTGAAAGGTATGTTCAATATCCCGCCCATGTTTTAGGGGATTATCTATTCAAAAACAAGGTTCAGGCATCAAAAGTCAGGGATTATTTTTCTAGCTGGATGCTGGATTACTTTGAACGACAGGAAAACTTCTCTATGCTCCTTGATCGTCTTGAAAAGAAGGACAAGCCCCATGATGAAAATGATTTTGAAATTCTTCCAGACACTTCCTTCTTAGATGAGGAAGACTAATGGAAAATAAAGGCAAACCAACCCTAGAATATCTTAAAAAGAAGCTTGAAGAAAAGATAAATGAGCCAGTGATTTTTTCCGAGGTTTTTACTGAAAAGGAAATGCCATCGAGATGGGCCATCTATAATTTTAACATGTCCTATCTGACAGAGCAGGAAAAATACACGGTTGTCATATATATCCCAAAGAGCGATGAGTCTTTTCTATGTTCTACAAGCCTTGCTGTTTTTGATCATGAGAAGGATTCATATGTGTTTTTCACTTCATGCGGCGATGAAGGCTAGAGATATTTGAATATTGGGTAGCCTATTATCTGAGGCTGTAACAAAATTTGTGTAAACGGCTATACTACTCTAAGGAGCGAGTATGGCCATATCCAAAGAAGTTCTGGACGAACTGCTGAAGGATTACAAAGGGCCTGAGGACATTACAGGTCCGGAAGGGCTGTTAAAACAGCTTACCAAAGCCCTGATAGAGCGGGCTATGGATGCCGAGATGACCGACCATCTTGGCTACGAAAAGAACGATCAAACGGAAAAGGACACATCAAATAGGCGGAACGGCAAAACGAAGAAGACCTTGCGTTCCGACCAGGGTCCGCTGGAAATCGAGGTTCCGCGCGATCGGGAAGGCGACTTCGAGCCGGCGATCGTCCCCAAACACCAGCGTGAATTCAAGGGCTTCGACGATAAGATCCTGTCGATGTACGCCCGGGGAATGACAACCCGGGAGATCGCCGGACACCTGAAAGAGATCTACGGCACCGATGTTTCACCTGAGCTCATAAGCAGAGCGACCGATTCGGTGAAGGAGTTGCTCGAGGATTGGCGAAACCGAATTCTGGAGCCATTCTATCCAATCTTGTTTTTGGATGCCTTGGTGATCAACGTCAGGGAAGACGGCAAAGTAGCCAAGAAATCGATCTATATGGCCCTGGCGATCAATCAGGAAGGCCGCAAGGAGCTTCTGGGGCTCTGGATAGATCAGTCCGAAGGGGCGAAATTTTGGCTGAGAATCCTGAACGAGCTTAAGAATCGCGGTGTACAGGATATCTTGCTTACGGCAGTGGATGGGCTTTCAGGGTTCCCGGAAGCCATCGCTGCGGTATTCCCTAAAACTGAAGTGCAGCTGTGCATTGTCCACATGGTCAGGAACTCGCTGAAGTTCGTGCCCTACAAGGACAGGAAAGCGATAGCCACCGATCTTAAAAAGATCTATTCGGCGCCTTCTGAAGAAGTGGCGGTTGATGAACTAAAGACCTTCTCGGCGAAGTGGGATGCGCGCTACCCGATGATTTCCAGGTCATGGAAGTCCCGGTGGGCGGAACTGACACCGTTCTTCAAATTTCCCGCGACGATCAGGAAAGTGATTTACACGACCAACGCGATCGAGTCGCTCAACTACGTGACTGGGGTTCGGCGATGAATCAATTTGCGATTCTTTATGGCGACCGGGTGCCGCTATGAATCGAGCCGTTTACACAAAAATATTTACAGGCTCGAAGGTTCGCCCCGCGGCATGCCAGCCTAAGCACTTCTCTATTCCCGCCTTCTTTGCCCATTGGGTAAGGTATTGATTGGTATTCGTTTTAGTACTTCTTAGAAGCGGAAATACTAATTCACGCGTTCCATTCCAGTAAATGTCAAGATATAGCTTTTTGGCGCGAGACTCGTATCTTGACTCCCATACCACCTCCCTTCGCCCGTAGGCAAGCCCAATATTGCTAGTATCTGCCTACGTAGTGCCTACAAAAAGTGGTAAAATCAAGGGGTAAAGAGTAATATTTAAGGATAATTGCATTTTGGGAAAAATCGCGATTATGCCCTGTAAATAAGGATAAAATGCAATAAAAAAGGCTCCCGATTGGGAGCCTGATTTTCTTTTAGCAGGGGCAGGACTCGAA